>ERZ778023.1674-NODE-1674-length-32716-cov-49.877193_pt1 | contig 32716 bp, 26 predicted proteins | sample MGYA00375753_ERZ778023 | MGnify/ENA primary metagenome ERZ778023 (study PRJEB29350, sample SAMN05389822) | bioreactor metagenome | isolation source: Ammonium sulfate bioreactor | place: South Africa: University of Cape Town | collected 2014-04-04 ... | reverse complement strand
CGTTGAACTTGTGTTGCTAATTGTTGATTATTGTTTACGTGCATCATAATAATCGGCGAATAATAGTTATGTGCTAGTGCAGCCACGTTGAGAGCAATATTTTGAACATTAACCGGATTGGGATCGACATTCTGATTAAAGAAGAAAGAATATCACGTATTACAAAAATATTCTACTTCGACATCTGATAATTGTAAAGGGTTACTATTGTTCGAGTTCGAATTCATCTACAAAACAAAAACAAGTTAACGTACTTTCCGGCACACCATCATCAAAGAAACGGTCATGTTCATTTGAAATGGACGATGTGTATTTATTCTTCTTAAGATTCTTTATTTATTTTCGTCGAATGGAAAATACGCCAAGTGAACAATGAGAAACTGTGACCAGTCACTCAGATATCGCCAGATAATATCATATGGAAACGAATGAAATACCAAGTTGTTTCTTGCCGTTATAGAAACAAATTATGTAAATGTAGTAAAAAAGAATAAGATTTGCTTATTTACGTAGCATGTACCAAACTATAAACTCACGAGAAGTAGCGTAATCAGAAATTTGGGGATGGTGAGACTCAGCCTCACTATGTATGTCAACTCTTATATCTATTCGTTATCCTATATGTGAACATGCAGACAGATGTTATGGATTTTTCAGGCGCATAACTAAACACATTCTGAACAGTATTAGTAAGTCATTGGGAGTTCTTGAATGACTAACTCGTTGAAATGAAAACATTTCGTTAATTTCTTTTTGTATAGTACAAATGGAAATGGGATACAATATTCGGAATCATCGACTGAAAATGGTTCGATATTATTTCTTCTAAGACGTTTGACAATTTCAAGTTGGGTGATTTGAATTTGTGAATTATTCCATTCAACACAAAAGATATATCAGTCGGGAGATGATATCTATTTTCATACGTTATTGATCGATGTTGTCTGAAAGCATCCATGATTTAGAAAATCAGTTGGCAACATAGCTCCATAGAAGTATTTCAAACGAAGAAAATAGCTCACTACTTTATTAATAAAAAATTTCAAAGGAATTACTTGTTGGCAACGATATTTTCAAAACTAGCCTCTCTCACTATTTATATGTTTCGATTCGTATGATTTTTATTCACTTATAGATTCGATTACAAAGAATTACTAAGGAAAAAAATCATCGTGGAAAAGAAATCAAAAGTTTTTAATCTTCAACAAAAAGTTCTTTGACCATTTCTTCGTCTAATAATTGACCTTCGGTTAAACGTTTTGCCTAAAAAAAACAACAAATAGTTCCTTGTTCATTATCTCACTTACATACCGTTCCCCATTCGAGTAATGTTGGAATGTTTTTCAATCGAAGTTGAGGATCCGTTCGAAATGAACAATTTGGATCTTTCCAACTAACCCGAAAGAAGAGAACATCGATTTTGATTCTACATAAATCGATTTACCTTGGTCGATCACCAACTGAACATTCAATAAAAATGCCATTCGTTGGTAACGATGATTTCACTGCTTCTTCGACGGGTTTTTCTGCGGCAACACAATCAGGACACCTTGAATTTAGAAAAACAAAAATCTTCATTTCGTTCCTTTAATCAATCTTACCAACTATGTCCTTCACTATCTTTTGCTCCGCAAAAAATTATAAAAACTCGTTTATCTTTTCCATAATTCTCCAAGGTTGTTTTTAATTCTTCATAACCATTGACTGTTACTGTCGAACTCATCTACAAACAAAAAGAAGACAAATTACAACAGATATTTCGTAAAAACGATCTCATCGCGGATCATAACGCTCTATTAAGTTTCAAATTAAAACAGGTCTTCTTGAAGTGTGATATCAAGATTTCCCAGTGGACCATCTTGAAGAATATTCGTTCAGGCATTGTAAACAACAACGTCAAGTTGAAATCTTCAGGGACATCTTTCGAGATTAACATGTGATAGACGAAGATACGTTTTGTCTACATCATAAGAATAATCTAATTCAAATTTACATACGCATAAAGAAAGCACCTAAATGGAACAAGGTGCTACTTCAATTAAGTGACGTAAATAACGTTTTGTATGTAAATGCCGCTTCATTCGCCCTAAGAATACTTTCATTTGTTATCATTTTTACCTTTACAAAAAGAAGAAACTGTTAGATTACGTCGAAGATAACTGATAATCGATCCTCATTTCGATGAATCAAATGAATGTACGTTTTCTAGATACAAAAATCGAATTCAAATAAATCATCGGTCACTGTTTTTAAAAACAGTATTTCACTCAGGAGTTATTATAGAAAAAAAAACAAAATATCCTTCACATCGTATGAATCACATTCGATATTTATTTCATTGGTCAATTTCTTCCAATAATTGAAGTCACATTCTCTCTTCATGATTAAAACAAATTGATTATTTAATTAGTTTATATCATTAGTCTCCTAAAATCATTAAGAAATCTTTTCTAGTGTGCGTAGAGACTCCGAATACAAATGAATATAGTCATGCGAATGTCGTTGAACAAGTTCATGGTTTAATTTATAAAAATAATCTTAATTATTATTGCGTAGTTAGTTTTTTTGTTCACCGTAAATAGCGCTTATTAAACATAGATATATGATAATTATAGTTTTCTTTGCACTCAAGAAGAACTAATTGTACGAAAAGTATTGTTTTCAAGAAAAAAATAACAAAGCGTATTCTTTGATTATTTATTTTATTATGTTAATCTCAATCGTTTTTCTTTTAAAATTCATTTTCAAGTTGATACTTAAAGAAAATATTTGAAAAAAAAACAGAAAAGAATTTAATTTCTTTCTCTGTTTTTTCTCTTCGTCGTTGCCGATCGATTATGATGTTTGCATAGGAACATTTTCTTTTTTTTTATTTGACATTGAGATCGTTTGACAAATTACTATTGACGGTAAATACAAGATAGTCGTCAAGACACCACACATATACATCCGGCGAAAAATGTATATTCTCTTCAAAAAAGAAATCGCTGTGTGTTTTTTCTCTTCTTCGACTTTTATCGAAAAATATTTTTCTTTTCTTTTCTTATTGAAAGTTAAAAAATATGAGTAAAGTAAGTGAAGAAAATCTGCATTTGTAAAATGTAAATTCTCGAATTCGACTTCATTCAGTCAAGAAACTTAGTCGATGCGTACTATAATCGCGATATTTCGCTTCATAAACCAGGCGTTGTGCCCAACTCGTCGAGAGATATCTCACCGATAACATCGAATCGTCATAAATACGAATTAAAACAACGAATTTGGCCGTCGAAAACAGTCGAATCTTGGTTTGCTAATCATTCACTTGATGGTCAAGATGATTTTTATCGCAAAATAAAAACAAATCGAATGTTTTCTTTGATTTAGAACGTCGAGCGGTGTATAGTTTTCTCGATACACTTTATAAAAAAGATGAACAGGAAGAAACTCGAAGAAAATCACCATCACCTCGATTATCACGACGATTAAATACCGCCGTATCAGGTTATTCATCTCGTCAAAGCAGTCGAGCATCGAAACGCGATCTTGGCGAAGTGCTTGAATCTTTACAAAGGTTAGACTATTCTTGTATTTCATCATCAATTATAGATAATCTCACTTTTCTATTCAGTTTCCGCCCAGCTGAAGAAAAGCCTGCTGAGATGTCGTCGGTTTCTCATTTGCCTGGAGCAAATAGATCAAATTCCCAACGTCCATTGACTTCAATTGTTAAAACAACAGAAATCGTTCAACCTGAAAACGATGCTAATTGTTCACGACGTTATCTTTCTCAAACATGGCGCGTGATCAATCCGCGTTCCGATGCCGAACCAAATGTTCGTCCTGAAAATAACAGTTCCTCGTTTTTTAACTACACAAAAAAGACCTATCCCGAATACTTTTTCATTCATCCCGATTGGTATTAATCAAAAAAAAAAACGAACAGAAATCGATTGATTTTTCGTTTTCCACGATTGTATTTTTTGTTTTTTCTTTTTAAACAACAGAAAGAAAAAGTAGAAACTTCATGGACAACATTGAATTTGACAAGCATAATTAATGACAGTTCGTTTTTGTGTCCCATTGGGATATTTTCTACCACGTTGATCGACGTGGCTCAACGAAGGTTTTCTCATTGAATTTCCATTAGCAAATCTCGTTCGATATTGAACTTGTTTGGGCTGTTCGATTCTCTTTGAACGATCATTTTCAAATTGAATTATCCACGGACATATACAGCCAATCATTCGAGATAATTCCAAACGTGCTTGTTTATTTAATAGAAAATAAAATATAAAACTAAAACACATGGATATCATCGAGAGAAGATATAATGAATAATGAACGTAGATTATTCGACGTAGATCTGCCTGTAGATTCGATGAATATTGTTTCCAATCGGTTTGATTCGATAGACGAGGAGTCATTGTTGGATTTGATTGAGTTAATTGATAAGCATGGATCCATGAATAGATATTAAAAGGTGCCCAACAGAAAACATATGATGATAGGAGAAGAACAAGTAAAAGAACGGTTCGATTGGCGTTGGCATTTGCTTGTGAGTTGATTTTATATAGAACAATAGGAGAAACAAGTGATGTTGAACTTGTTCCTGTTGATGATCGACTCGATTGAGATGAATTTATCGGATTTAATGGAGCACCGTGAGCTAATGTCAATGTCATTGATGTTGAATGTAATGTTTCGGTATTCGAAAGTATGACACGTCGATGTGAAGATTTTTTCGTTGATAAACTCGTTTGTTTTGTTAGTTTAGCTTCTGAATGTAGATGATTTCGTTTCATTGGTAAAATATATGCAGTCGATTGTAAATAATATTGATGATGTCTGGTTCGAATGAAATAAATCAATTTTCCATGAAGAAAAAATGCGAATAATATTGGAAGTAAATAGAAAAATACGATGAAACCAATGAGAATACCATGATTATATTGAATATTACATGATTTGCTTGTTAATGATGTTTGAATAATATTCGCGTAAAGACAATTGAAGATGGCCAATGGTAAACTTAAGATAAACGGTAGAATTAAAAGAAGTATTGAGCCAATTTTTGTCGATAAACGACGAGAACAATTGGACCATATCGATCGAGTCGATGTGTGACCATGAATATAGACAAAACGATCCAATGCACCTTAAAATCATGAACGAAAAACAATTAATAGCAAGAAAAAACTATTATTATTTTTTGTCTTTTCCTTCAATGCCGGATGCAATTGAATAGTCTAACAGATTGATAGACAGGATGCACTCAGACATGCAACTTATTTCCCATGATAAAGTTTCTCTGTAGTGTTCTATTATTTTCTATTTGATCTCACGAATATGAACTAAATTTTGTATTTGAATTCTTTTTATTTTTTTCTTTTTGATTGATGTTTTCGATCAAAATTTTCGAAATCTTATCAATCATGTTTTGATATTGTTCTCGTCAATGCAGGACAAAAAAAACTAGATGAATTATTCATATCATTCGCATGCACATCGGTTTTTTTGTTGAAATCAGATTAAAAATAAAGAATTTTCTTTTGTGAAAATTTAATTTTAAATTAAATTTGTTCTCAATTACATATTTAATCTACTATAATTGCAAAATTTTCTAAATCCTCTTTCGGACAAAAGAAAACTAAATAGTTAATTAGTTGAAAAATCTGCACGCATCTGTCCCTGAAGAAAAATACTAATTAGCCATGTCAATGAAATTATATTCTCAATTAGAATCTGTTCTGAGCATTGAAACTAAAAAAACAAATTAAAAGTCGATGAAGAACGGGTCATTACGGAGAAAAAAGCGCGTGACTTTACTCTAAAATTCAAAAATAGTTACCGAGTAGATGATAGAATATGATACACGATGAAAATAAGGCTTCGAAAAATGTATGAAAACGGCAGAGCCATTCTTGCGTAAATGTCGCTGATAATAAACGATAGATTTCAGTTGGCGTATCAATTATAACTAGGCAAAGTTCACCTAGAAGAAAAAAACAAAGAAAATCAATAAGCACTCGGATTTCGTTGATTAAATTTACTCAAGGCTAGGCAAAGAACGATCCGATCGGTTTGAATTAATCGATGGCGTTTCTTGTAAAGAACTTTGGCTAAACATAGATTTCCAATAATGGATACGAGAGAAACAAATGCAATTAACGAGATGAAAACAATCAACGATTTCGAATATTTCGAAATCTTAACCGATAAATGCGAGTCAATGATTGATCCGTTTTCATTGGTTGAATTCGAAAGAAGTAAGAGCATATTCGTACATTCATCAGTCGTTTGAAACGAATTTGATGTTAAATTTTTCAGTTTAAAAATTTGCTGAAAAAGATTCGGTATCAACTGTTGTTCGTTTGATTGTACTGATTTATTCGTTGTTGTTGTTGTAACAAAATATTTACAGTAATCATTGAGTTTCTTCATTGAAGAATTTTGGACAAAACTTCGAAATTGTTCCATGACCGAATTCTATTGATCTAGAGAAAAGACATGCGAGAAGTAAACTTTTGTTTTTTACGATAGTTGTATTGAAAAACAAAAAAGGAAAGCGAGAGAAAAGAGAGAGAGAGAGATAGAGAGATAGAGAAAAAGACATCAAAAGAAATCTGATTCGTTTCCTTTTTTATCACTATTATCTATATGTATTCGAAGCAGCAAAAAACACGAAGAACTCCTATTCTTTTCCGCCCATTAGCTATTCAAAGAACTGTTACAATATCTATGAGCAAAGTAAAAAAGAAGAAGAAGAAGAAGAAGAAGAAGCAAGTTCATATGCAAATTTAATGCGTCGACTGATTGAGAACGAGAAAAAAAACGTAGAAAAAGAAGAAGAAGCCTATTTATAGTGCATTCCATCGAATTATACGACACAGTCTAAATTAGTTGAAATCAAAGGTAGTCGAAAGCAAAATAAAAGCATACATAGAAATTAATAAGGAATGACGTGCAAAACTTCTTCCTTTTTTTGTTGTTCTTTCAAGAATAATTCGAAAAGAAAAATGATTTTTGCTGTTGAGTTTGACGAGAGAAAATTATATGTGACAAAAACTGCACCGGAAGCACTGAGATGATTATCTTCCATATTTGTTGTTTGAATGAATTTCTTTAAGGAATATCAAGTGAATAACATCGACGTATAAATATCTACACGTAAACGGTTGATAACTCGAGGGAATATGAACTTTGATTAACGGATAATACGCATTAAAATTTGCTTTGTCTTCGTTATTCTCTTATCTTTTAAAAAGAAACTTCCGGACAGAGAATAGAAAACATTTATCTAATTGTTTCAAATGATTATCTCAGAGTTTTCCAAGTAGAAATTAAACACATACGTCAATAAACATCGAAAGCGTGGGTGGAAAAGAAGCTATTCATGTTGTTATTGTTGACGTCGTTCTTTTCTTTTTACATGAAACAACACATTCAATGAGTAGATTCGTTAATTTTCACGATCGTTGGCATGATTTTTCGCTAAATATTCATTTGAAATGTCTGATTATTTTCTTTCGTAGAAAAAAAAACACAAAGACTTCGATGGATAATAAATAAATGAATGCATTTTTGAATACTAATAAACATTCAATGGAATGACTTGATTAAAAAAAAGATTAAAAAAGGAAAAACAAAAGGTAACATTCATCTGAATCGATGTTGATTAGTTGCATAAAAAGAATAATTCTTCATGAATTAATATTTATTTCCGGTTGGAAGGTCTTTTTTTTTCTATTACTTACCGTATTTAATCAATATTTGTCTGTATTTTCCGACATATAAATAGCGAATAAAGAACGTTATTCGAGAAAAATGTAACACTGAGAGAGAAATGAATGTAAATCGATCTGTCGTATAAAGTTCTCTAATCCGAAATTCTATATGAGTACTTATTGTAATCATAAAAATATGGTTTTCTTCTTTTTTTAAACTCAAACATTTTACGGAGATAATCAACCATGCAAACTGAATCAAGTCTACGAAGATAATTTATTCAGAAAATTATCGAAGAAAAGTTCTTTTGCTCTGTCTTGGCTCGTCGTTCATCCAATGGTGGAATTGAACTGCGGAATAATCTGCTGTTGTTGTGACTGGGTCGGACCAATAACTTGCCGAATGATTCGTACACCTTTCGGTTGAATGACATGCTAAAAGAAATTTATAAAGACAATGAAGTTCTTAGATAAAAAGAAACAAGCGAACTAAATTGAGCTCAAGTTTTTTTTTTCTTTGCTTTTTATGATGTCGATAAATAGAAGAACAACTCCTCGAAGGTCGTTATGCTATTGTCAATTTAAATTAAAAAACGATAATTAAATAAATATCTGCTGATTCAAGGAAAGAACGTTCATTATTTGTTTTAATCGAGTTTTTTTTGTTTTCTCTCACTCGATAGGAATGTGAAGATAATTAACTACTCACTTGTCGTTGAGCAAAAACGGGTACTAATTGTTGAACGATTTGTGGTTGACCTTGAGTGACTGTTTGTTGAGTTTGTTTCTTACAAATGACTGCTGGTTTAGGTGGTGGCGGCGGCGGCACTATTTGTCGAACCACTTGTCGAACTAATCGTCGACAAGTCTGTGGTTGACATGTCGTTGTTGTTGCACAAGTTTTCGGTTGACAACAATCACGTTGAACAATTACTTGTTGAGGTGGTGGTGGAGGACAGATTTTCGGTTGACAACAAGTGCGTTGAACAATTACTTGTGGTGGTGGTGGTGGTGGAGCACAGGTTCTCTGTTGACAACAGTTGCGTTGAACAACGATTTGTTGAGGTTTAGGAGGCGGTTGACATCGTTCGACAATAACTAGAACAGTTTTGTTAAGAAAAAAAAAACTAATAAACAAAATCTATTTTTGTTGTCTACCTTGGCGAGGGAGGCATGCTGGAGGTAGACATTTTTCGATAACTGTTGGCTCACCGGGACATGGACACGGTGGCGGTTGTTCTCTGTAGATACAAACAAAGTCACGAACTCGTTAACTTTAGTATTGCTGAGTTTTTTTTTGTTTGTTACCGAACGATGATTGGCGGTGGTGTCGGTGGGCAGGGGGCTGACTGTCGATAGATAATTGGAGGCTGAACGATGGGTGGTGGTTGGATTTCTAAATGAACTATATGAATGAAAAAAAGTTCAAAGATTTCAGGAAATCTACCCCGGATAATAATCGGTGCAGAAGGAGGTGGCGTTGGCGGTTTTAACCATCTTACAATCACATTTTGTTTATAATTAATCTCTTGATTATTTGGCTTATAGATCACGTGTGGAGGAAGTGTATTTGGAATGCCCAGTACCGGTGGAATTGATGGATGTCTCATGAAAGACAACGGATCATTCATTTTCGATGAACTCTAAAAGAAAAATGAGAAGATTCTTAGTTTTTTTTGTTGATTATTAAAATCTTTTGTCTTTTTATTATTTCGAAGAAGAAGAAAAAAAAAGAATGAATGAATGAATGAATGCAAGTTAGGTTTTTTTTCAAACAAAGCAGATGGAATATGTCTACGATTTTCTTGTTTTTCTTAAAGACAACAACGATACGATGATGTTGGGCAACATGGATCATCGTTAACAACACAAACAGATTGCGAAGCCGGTAAACAACATCGTGTACAAACTGTTGGCTCACAACAAGTCGTTTTCTGTGAAATATAAGTATTCGTTGGTAGATAACGGCTATCGACTGTATGTATAACGACAGGCGCCGGTTGAGAATGATAGCCGATCTACAAGAAAATGCTTATCTGTAGTTTATTAATAAGAAAAGAATTTGGAATTTACATCCGATGAAAGATATTGAATATTATTATCGAATTGTTGCGAATAGATTGGCGCTGGTCGATCGACAATTTGCATATTTGGATTCGATAGAATGCTTTGAATAAAATCGTCTTGTTGATACATATTCGGTGTTTGAATAAAATTCAATGGTAATGATTGATACGGCGGATTCTCAAACGCGTACGAGACAGACAACGGTGACCCTGTAGTCGTCGTATTATTATGATTATTAAAAGGTAGATGAGAAGAAGGACCTTGATTGATTTGTCCTTGTTGTTCGATTTGTTGTTGTTCGTGTTGTCGAAAAACGCGCATAAGTTTCATAACTAAGAGACAAGCATCGTCGGCACTTTGAGTGATAAATGTATAACATAACGCATTATCAAAACCATGAAAAACTCCGACAAATACCGGTGGACCAATGATATCCTGCGGATATCGATTGGCGAGATCGACATTTTCGAAGCTACGTTTTTTGATTTGATCAGGATTTCTTGTATCATTTTTATCTTCTTTCATTCGTCTCAACGCTCCTGAATAGGCTAAATGTTCAACTGGTAAATGTAAAGTTCGATTTTTTGTATCAGTCGGTTCGAACGTAAGAAATTCGCCGTTATCATCAATTGACATTGCACCTTCTTGTCCCACGATTTCCGAATCATCACGAGCTAAATGTTTACGTAGAATATCTTGAACTAAATCCGTGCCATCAGCTGTCGAATAGAACACAATCGGTTCAACGGCAACAAATTGAACGAGAAAACTTTTCCTATCGAGTTCTAAAAAACGTGAGGCCATTCTTTTCAAGTAATTTGCAAACCACAATCGAAAAACGATGTCGTTTATCGTAATATTTCGTCACGGTTCATTACTCAATGATCAACAATCGATTTTCATAGAGACACGTACAAAAAAAAACGATAGATAAAGGCTTGAAACCAATAAACACAAGGTCAAGTGCGCTTTCGTGTCCTTTTGTCAATGAACCTCAGTCATTCATCGGTTTAAACTCAAATCGGATTCGTTAACGGTGACAAATCTATCGAAACATCTGGATCAACAAAGATATTGTCTAATAAATCTCGAGATTTTTATTAGACCAATCGCACTTATTTTTCACAAAACAGAAACGACTCAAGCTAAAGAGTATTATCTTTATTATTTATCTATAATAGGAAAAAAAGAAGAAGAAGAAGAAGAAGAAAGATTTGTTGATGATCAGTCTGCGATAGGATCGATGATGAATGACAGAAACTAATCTTTTGCATATTTTTCTCAATGGATTTCGTCGATATACACAATTCGACGCGAGTTACGAATGACAAAAATCTAAATCGATTTCTCTTGATTTTACTTATTTCAATTAGTATACCGAGTATTCTAATCAATCTATTCGCTATTCGACGTCTTCATTTCAATACAAAATCGAGTGTGTTCGCTTTCCGTTGTATTCTGCATTTAAGTCTATTCACAATTTGTACTTGTTTACCTTTCTTTCTCGTTGAACTCTTCTATAATTCTTATTTTCCTCTGCCAATCAGTTTCTGTCGATTATGGATCATCATGGATTACTCATCGATCGTTTGCATAGGTCTATTCGTATGTTGGGCATCGATTCAACGGCATATATTCATATTCGGTTCGATACAAACTCGAAAACTACATTCGAAAATTCGCTATAAACTTTGTCCTCTTCTTTTGATTTTAATTCTTCCGATAACTTGGTATTCCGTGTTGGTTTTCACGTGTGAATATTCGATAATTCAATTGAAACATTTTCGTTGTCGGCCGTGTTTCGAAAATATGAAATTTGTTTTTCTTATCGATATTTTTCTAAGTTTAATTTGTCCTCTTACGATTACAATTCTCGTTAATTTCCTTTTATTAATTCGTCTCATTCGTTTACGTCTCAATCTTTTCAATTCAAATCGAAAAAAATGGCGACGTTGCAAACGTTTAACTCATCAAATGATTCTATTTACAACTATCTATTTAATTGGTCTTCTACCGTATGTTCTCGCAAATTTAAATACATTGTATCAATTTTGGCCGAACATAAATTTGTCCTCGTATTTACAAATTGCGAATGCATTGACATATGTTCCTTGTTGTTTTTCATCATTTTTGAGTATATATATATTTCCCGAAATTTGGAAAGTTCATCGAAAACATCGTCGAGACATGAGAAAAACTTCAATCACGTTTTTATCATCATCAGAAATGTAGAAGAAATTATTTTTCTTTTTCTCGTTTTTCTTCCCTCATCTTCATCAATGTGCAATGTTATTTCCTTTGTTCAATAAACGGAAATGATCTCAATCGAGTTGTTTTCTTATCCATGAACTAAATCTCTCGATTTTTTTTGTGAATTATTAAAAATACAAACAAAGAAATCGACAACATCAAAAGCATATATTGAAAGAAAAGCCAAAACGTCATCTGCTTTTTCAAACTTCTCATTAGCTCACACGCACGCACACACTTGTACAATCCAATAAATACAACAAAATACAATGTTTACATCGATTCACGTTTTCAATTCTTTCGCTAAATAATAACATGACAATGAATACCAAAAGGATTTTGCTTTGTTTTGCGAGTTTACACATAAAATAAACGAACACGAGACGTTGAAACTTCAAGATCGCCATCGAAGAATTTTGTTTCGATAACAATATTTCCGCTAAAAGAAAATCAAATCTTTGTTTTTCTAAAATTCTTTCGAAATGAAAAAAAAATTTACTTTAAAATATTCGCCGGGATCATTTGACTTTCAGGTGCAGCTTCAATTAATGATTGCCAAGTATTCGTCGAACCAGGAATAACGAAACCGAATGTAAACGACCATTCTAAATATTCGATTCAGTTAGAAGAGAAAAGAAAAACAGGAAATGAATTTCTACCTTCGATGACTGTTCCTTTGAAATAAACTCGTTGTTCGAGTCGAAATTGTTGCATTTCTTCTTGAGAAGAAAAATTGATTTCACGTGAAACAGCTCGACATTTAAGAATACGTTTGGGTACGCGTGCTTCGTGCTCAACATCTGGTGTTGATCTACAGAAAAAAAAGTCAAAAGAATGATAAAGATTTTTTTTTGTTTTTTCTCTGGTAAATTTACAGATTTTCTGATGATTGCCAGAGAATTCGACCTGAATCAGCATCGCGTAGATTCATCCAGTGTAATTTAAATCCATTTAAAATATCTTGAGCTCGTCTCGAAGACGAGTATCCGTCGGACATGATCGTTTTTTTTTGATTTCTTAAATAAAAACAAGAAGAAAAAAAGCAATTCGTCGAAGATTCAAATATGATTTAATGTTTTGTCTTCATCTTCAGCTTTTTTCTTCTTCTTTTTTTCTTCTTCCGTTCTTTAGATAGAGATTTCTTTGCGCATGAACTTCAAGAAAGGATACGTCGCTTGATTTTTTTTTCTCGTGGAACCATAAAATGTGCGTTGCCATTGACAGCACGTCGAACAATATCCTTCCATTAAAGCGACATCAAATAGAAAGAGAACAAGACACACGAAGGAAAAAAAACTCTACTTGCTGCTGCTGCTGTTCAGTTGAATTTATTATTGGTTATTTGAAAGAACCATTGAAATATTGCAACATTTCTGCGTTTTTTTTTTGTGTATTCTTGTTCTTTTTTGCACGACAAGACTCTGCACGCACGTTCATGAAGACTATGGATGAAAAAATAGCATTTCTATGGTTTGTTATTTGCTTTAACTATGGAATTCAGGCGGCAGGAATTATGGATAATGTTGTTTTCGCCGTCAATTGTGGAGGAGAAGCTCATACTGATGTTCATGGTAATGAGAGAAATTTTGTGTTTGATAGTTTTGTTTTGAATGAGCGTTGGTTTTTGAAGGAGTAAAATATCGAAAAGATTATCTAAAAAGTGGAATTGCGTCGGATTACGGTCGACATTCGAATATAAATCGTGTTCCAAGAGATGATATGATTTTGTATCAAACGGAACGATATGATCTCCAAAAATTCTCGTACGAAATCGATCTGCCTGACGATGGAGATTATGTTCTTTGGATGAAATTTGCTGAAGTTTGGTTTCACGCACCCAATATGAAAGTTTGTTTTTCAAATTCGATCGAAATTTTTTTTCTAAAATTTTTCGGGATTTAGGTTTTTCAAATCATTTTAAATGATGAACATTCCGTGCTCGATGAGTTCGATATTTACTCACGAGTCGGTCGTTCAACAGCACATGATGAATACATTCCATTTCAAATCAAAAACGGTCGATTAGTTGTCCAAGGTCGCAGTTCGTCTTATTCTCGACAATTGAAAATCACATTTCAGCGACTTGATCATCGTGATAATCCGAAAATCAACGCTCTTATCATTTGGCGTGGATCAATCGATCGTATGTCGAAACATAGTGTTCCTCTTTTTCTTTACATTAATCATATTTTCGATTTAGAAATTCCTAAACTCCCAGCAATTCCTCAAATGAACGTCTCTGATGATGATGAGCCATTAGACGAAGATGAAGAATATAATGAACCATCAGCATCCGCAACAGCTGCAAAACCCTCAATCAAACGTAATCTCAAAACAAGTGGACCGAAAGTTGTCGATCCTTATGCAGAAGATCAATCGAGTTCATTCATACCTTTACTAATTGCATTAGTAGCTATTTTGCCTGTTCTCTTTTGTCTCTGTCGTCTTTAGGAAAATCTCTTGCTGCTATTCATACCGTCCATGTGAACAAAATGTATTTCAGTTGTTGTTTTATTCGTTTAGCTTTGCTTTTTTTGTATCTCTTCTCTGATAAACCGATAACGGTGCTCATTCCAACGGCAAGTTCTCGACAAGTAGTTAACAAAAAACAAAACAATTGATTATTGTTTCTCTCGTGATATTCTTTGTGTTAATAAATAAAACGAACTCTCTAAAAGCACAATTGATCTTTTGAACTGAGCTAACGTACTTTTCTTTCAAAAATTCATATCAATACAAAAAAAAAAGAACTTTATCGAAACGATCGATCGCAAATCTCACGTGTTATAAGTCGATCTGTTTTACAATTCTATTAACAGCATGTGAATTTCTTTTAACTTTTGTTTTGTGTCAAATGTGTCATACGAACTCAATTGACAATTGCCTTGCAAATATATTTCGATAAGTTTTCCCGTGTTTACAACTGCCAAGTGTGGTGATTTTCGAAGTCGAAAATCTGATTCGATTTCTATTAGACAGGGAGCTCATTGAGTAGAACAAGCTTATTCTATTTTCATTAATTAATCTCTTGAACGAATTCAAATTTGCCTAGCCAAGAGAAACATATTTTCTTTTCATTCTGATTGGCACTTTCATTTTTTTCTCAAAATGACAACTGCTCATTTTCTCTCTCTCTCTCTCTCTCTGAGCAATGCTAATTGGTTTATTTGTATTTAAAACATCGCAATAAACAACATTCATTACTCATTTCGATCTCAACCAACTGAATATATTCGAATTATGAATCCACAAGCTCGTAAGTCAACAATCGAATTGACTCAATGTTATTTTCGAAATAAATTCGTTTAGTTTATTATCCTGGCTACAGTGAATATCAAATGACAATGAATGATCATCAATTTCATGATTCAGGTATAGTAGATGAAGGTCTTTCAGATGAAACAGGTTCGATCGAAGATGAAACCAACCAAAAAGAGAATCACTCAACAGACGATCACGATATTCCGAAGAAACCAAGTCAATCCTATCTCGAAATTATTGCTGAAGCGATTTTAAAGACACCGAATCGTACAATGCAATTGTTCGAAATCTACACTTATTTTCAACGAAAGTAAGTTTCATTTTGTTTCAATTCGATGGAAACGATTTTTTGTTTTTCGAAGATATCGATATTTTGCCGAAGATGTAAACAAATCTTGGCGAAACAGTGTTCGACATAATTTATCATTGAACGATTGTTTTATTAAAGCCGGACGTGGTTCGAATGGCAAAGGACATTGTAAGTTAATTCATTTCGAGATTAGTTTTTGTTTTGTCAAATTGTAATTTTTGTAGACTGGCGTATTCATGATTTGGCCGTGAAAGATTTCGAGCAAGGTCGTTTTCGACGTCGTCGATATCGACAACAGATGCGTCAATTACAAATGCAAACAGCGTCCTACGATAATTCTCCAGTCACTCCATATTATCCATCGAATTCCTATTACATGTGTTCTCCTCCGCCGCCGTATCACGCGGTCTATCCACCGAATACAACAGAAAGTCCTTCGAACTTCTATATGTCAACATCAACTCCAACATCGTACTCATGTTATGATCCGTATGCATCGTCTTATTATCCGAATACTTTGTCTTATACAAGTCCGATTGAATCGACGCACTTCGACGCTTAGTAACTCGAGTTGATTTCATAATTTTATTTTTGTTTCTCTCTGACTCTCATTTGTTTTGTCCAATAAAAAAATGTTCGTATTCTTTTGATATTCATTTGTTTTGAAAGAAAAAATGAGCGTAAACGATAAGCTGAACAGATTCGAGAAAAGACAATTCGTCTCAAGTGTGAAAATGTTGTTGTCCTGTCGGCTTACGTCAATTGAACAAACTTATCGAGAGACAAACAATTTGCCCATAGGTTGTTATGATACTCTGACACGTAACTCAATTTGAATTAGGAAAACAATAATAACAGTGGGTGGCCTTGTTTGAGAAGATTAATCGAATGTGATCAAGAAAATTCGGTCGTTTGTTGTTATGTGTTTATCGTTGTGGTTTTCTTTTTTTATTTTCAGTTGATAAAAATAAAGAAAAAAACTCGTGAAGATATGTTCTCAGTTGGAGAAAATCATTCTTTAGATTTTGTTGAACGAAACAATGTCAACTGATTGAACGTAATCTTCGAATTCGGTGATTTTTTCTTCGAGAAAATCAGTACCAATCTAAAAGAAAAAAAAGAAGGAAAAAATTCGTAGGAGGAGATCGAAATCGCGTACTTTGTCATCTTCAACGACACAGCCAATTTGTAATTTTTTAACGCCAAAAGCAACTGGGACAAGTTTTGCTGAAAAAGAAGATTTTTAAAGGAAAATCTTCGGTAAGAAATGAAAAATCTTACATTGACCCCAAACGAGACCATCGGCTTCGATTGTTCGAACGGATTTTTCCATAGCAGCGAGATCGGTTTCATCGTCCCAAGGTTTGATATCCAAAAGGATGGTACTCTTGGCAACGAGAGCGGGTTCTACAAATTGAAATCAAGGATTGATTTGAATGTTTGCTTGGAATCGGTACTTTTTGCTTTTTTGGCAGCGTATTCAGCTAGACGTTTTTTTGTTTCTTCATTGGCTTCTTCATCATCTGAACCAAATAAATCAACATCATCATCATCAGCTGCAGCAGCTGGTGCTGGTTTAGCTTCAACTGGTTTCTTAAAAACAAAAACGAAATAGATTTCAATCGAAAAACACACGAAAAAAAACCCTCAAGGCCTGTGGATGATCTCTGTCTCTCTCTCTCTTTCATCTAGTGATTTCACACAAATCTAACCGCACTAATCGCTTGTTTGTTGACTTCAAGTTGTTCAACTCGTCGTTTCAAATCATCGAGCATTTGCAAGATATTCTGATGTGTTGTTTCGAGTTTGACGAGACGTTGTTCGGCTGATAAATCTGCGTTGGTCTTTTCGGTTGCTATGACCGTTCCAACATTCGTAATCGTTTGTCGAACGTTCTGTATTTGTTTGCTTAAACTTGCCGCCTGCAAGATGTCATGACAAAGATTCGTTTTATTACGAAAGCAAACTCATGCGCACAAACACAAACGTCAAGCGGGAAGGGAAGCACGGGGTTAGTCGTTCGCGAGGTTAAACAACCCTTACCTGTTCTTGTTTCTTTGGTTGTTCAACTTTTTGCGGTTGTTGTTGAACTTGTTGAGTTACTGGCTGTGGTTTTTGACTGACAAACGCTGTGTAATGCGTTTGTTCAGCGAGCTCAACTTCGTATTTTGGGTACCAGGTGTTAACGTAGATTAAATGTTCGAGCATGTTGAATATTTTAATGTTTGCCAAAGAAAGAAGAAATATCTGAAAGAAGATTTCTATACAAACGAATGTCTATGACAAAAAGAGAAAAAAGAAGAAGAAGAAGGCATTCGTAATTGTGAACATTTGTTATTTAAAGTTGAGCTAATTGTTCTTCGAGTTGTTTGACTCGTTCTCGACTTCGTTGTAATTCGGGATTATTTTTTAGTTCGATTAATTTATTTCGAATAATTTCCGTTCGCATTGCCGATAAATTGTAATCTAACCAAGCGCCATAACATGAATCTTCATGTGGCAAACCGGATGAGATCCGTTCGAGATTGTTCACGCTTTCGTAGAGTAATTTTTGAACACTTTGAACATTTTCCGAAAAGTTTCGAGCCAAAGATTCGATCTGATCGTGAGCAATCTGCTCGGAACTGTACTGTTGAATGATATTTCCCGCGTGATAGAGCATACTTGTGAGTTTATTCTCAGCAATTCGCAATTGACTAAGTGTGTGAGATGTTGTATTGGTAAAATCCGTCATTATCGATCGAAGAAGAAATAAGAATGAAGTAAATAGATGTATGCATTTAGGTGAAACAAGGATTTCTATAAATAGCTGATGTGTACGAGTGATTTGTGATTGGTGAAGGAAAATATTTTTATTTTATAAAAATTTCGAATTTAAATTTCGAAAATAAATACGAAAAAATTTCTTTTTCTTACATCAGATTTAAAACTGCGTCAATCGATCGGAAAAACCGATTGGTCAGTCGAATAGCCAATCGAATGCATCGCGTTCTTTCAACAGAAGACAGACACAAAAGCATTCGTGTGTGTTCATGGCTAAACATCATCCCGATTTAATCTTTTGCCGAAAACAAGCCGGTGTTGCCATCGGTCGTTTGTGCGAGAAATGCGACGGCCGTTGTGTGATTTGTGATTCTTATGTTCGTCCAACGACACTCGTACGAATCTGTGACGAGTGTAATTACGGTTCCTATCAGGGCCGATGCGTGATTTGTGGTGGTCCAGGCGTATCTGATGCGTATTACTGTCGAGAATGTACAATAACTGAAAAAGATCGTGATGGTTGTCCAAAGATTGTCAATTTAGGAAGTGCAAAAACAGATTTGTTTTACGAAAGAAAGAAATTTGGATTCAAAAAACGATAAAGCCAAGCTTTTGTCTTTTGTGTGTATCTTCACTCTTTATTGAATAAATAAATTCAAAAAAACAAACGTCAATGTGTATTCTGTGTTCATTTCTTTGTTGTTGTTGTTATTCTAGATGAATAGTGCTCAAGGAATGAAACGTCGAGTTCAGTTTGCAGAAGAAACTGACGAAAGTAAACGATCGAAAGCGACAACAGCAACTGGTGATACGCGTTTACATAGCGGAAAATATACTTTGGAAAGTGATGAAGAAGATGATGATGAACAAGCTAATGGAAAGAAATTAGATGAACGAGATTTCGTTGAAATGGGAAGAGAAAATGCGACGATTGATTTCGATGATGAAGTTAAAATCACTCCGTTTAATGTTGATGAAGAGTTAGAAGATGGAGATTATGATGAAACAGGATGTTTTCAATGGAAAAAGAAAGATGTATGACAATTGAAATGAAACAAGAAAACAAAAGCGAAAATATTTGATTTTTCTCTTTTAGAAAGAAGAAATTCGAGATGCGTGGCTCGATGAAATCGATTGGACAAATGTTAAAAACTACAAACTCAACAATCCTGAATCGAAAACAACAGAAGAATCGAACGACAACGACGATGATGATAACGATGCGCAATTCAGTGAATCGAAAACATTGAAAGCTATGCTCGTTATTATGCAACCCGGTGAATCAGTCACTCGAACAATTAAACGTCTTGGAGCTTTAACATCAAAGTAAAAAACAAAAATGCTATTCGAAATCATATTTATTTCTTTCGTTTAACAGTAAATCCAAACAGGCAAAAAAACCACGCAAACTCCTTCCCGGTGAAGTCGCTGCTGAAGTCACACCCGAGCTCACACCCGACGAAATCAAAAAGAACAAACATCTCCTCGATGAAATGTCCGGTCTCGCCGATCAGTTCGTTTCCAACGGTGAATTAGACATCTATCAAGAAACCTACGAACGATTGAAATCCAAACTCGATCGTCTTCAATCATCAGCAATCACCACGGACTCATCATTCGACATGTACGGCGACGGTGACATATCGTCATCAGCTACAAAAACCAAAGAAAACAATAATACATCGACAGATGCTACTCTTTGGGAATATACGACTGATGAAAACGATAAAGATAAACTTCAAGGTCCATTTACAACTGAACATATGATACGTTTAAATGAAACAGAAGGCAAATTAGATAAGGACAAAGTGCGCTGCCGACGTGTGGGCACCGAACAATTTTATTCGATAAAACGTATCGATTTCGATCTCTATTTGGATTAGATGTTGTAAATAAAGAAAAACAAAGCGAGTTTATCTGAGCAAAGACTTTGTTTTATTTAAAATTTAAAAGAAAATAATCATAATAATAATGAACTCTTTTTCAAACTGGAACATAGAACTAATTACATTTTTTTGGCGAAGATTTGCTCCAATGATGGTCGTGCTTGATGAACAGCTTGAACGAACGAAAATCCGAGAAGTTTCGGTTCGAATTGAAGTTTTTCGAGATGAACCAATTGTGTTTCTTGTTGAATATAATCATAAACACGAATTGGAATCATCGACCAATTGACAATCGTCGATAAACGTTCGAGACACCATTCGAAACAGATCATTTTACCGAACATATTCGATGGAACATTGACGAAGAATGTCAATGTATTCGAACATGGATCGAATGTAAAATACATCATTTGCTCGACTCGACTCAAGAAAAAGCCGATTTGTTGAAGATTAACACGCATTCCGGATGGAAGTTCGACTTTGACAATCATTGTACGATTGAGAGTTTCATCGATTAATTTATGTTCGGTTGTCATTGGCGTATATTTCATGCAGGTTTTCGCTTGAATTTCATTGAACCATGGCATCGATTTGAATTCTTGTGTCAATTCAAATGGAAGTTTTTCCGTGGGTTCGAATTTTTCTTTGACGATCTTTGTCAAAATACGAACACCAACAAATCCGTAACCTTCGACTGTATAAGTTATTTCACTGACTGGTAAAGTAAATGAAACTCTTTGTGAAACATCCATGTTGCTTGAGTTAACGAAGAATTCGAATTTTTCTCCGTTATCTGCAGTGACATGAACTTTAGCATCGAGTTTATCAGTTGCGAATCGTTGACGGAAAAGACGAACATTTCGAAGCCATGCATCCGCGAGAAAGATACCATCTAAGACTGTATCGAACATTGGATGATTGTCGACTTGTTGAACAATCCAATTGGCTAATCGTGAACTTGTGGCGAAATCACCGAAATAAGCGTAGAGCGAGGCTGTCATCGAGTTGACCAAGATTTGAGCGTCGAGTGTAGCGTGATCGGCGAATGATTTCAAATAAGCTGTATTATCAGCGTCATTGACAACTAATTCTCGTTTGATGAGAGCTTGGTGAATTTTGTTTTTTAATTCGGTTGAAATCGAACAGTTTTGAATGAAAGCCATTTCGAAAAGACTGATTGTTAACACATCGGGAAGAACATCAGGCACACGAGTGATTAAATATTCACGTGCGTGAACAGCTGATTTCATTAAACGTTCGGCGAGAAATTCAGGTAATGAATCAGTAATATTATCGTGAGTTAAAGCGTAGAGAACGATGGCTGTTAATGATTCTCGACGGAATTTGCCTGAACAGAATCGATAATGATAACATGGACTTTCATCATCGAATGAACCATCTTCATGTTGATGCGAGAGAATAAAGTTCAATGTTGTATTCAATGCGACATTGTCACGAACGGTCATGTACGGCGAAAGCATAGCACCAAAAGCTAATGATGTTAAATAAAGTGACGAATAGGTTGTACCTTCATCGGAGACGAATGAATATGAACCTTCATAATCACGATACAATTGAAGTGATTGAAAAGCTCGTGTGATGTTTTCAGTTGTCATGTTGTAGAGAAGTGTGTGGGTTTGTGATGATTCGTTTAAATAACGACGGAAGGCAAGTGATCGATAGAGATTGGCAAGTGCTTGATCAATGCCGACTAAGGAATTGATTTCCATGGTATATGGTTGAACTAAACGATCGAGACCAGTTCCCGAAACAGTCAAACAAACTGATTTAACGTTCGATTTCGAATCGATTTTTTCAACAATCGGTCCGTAGGATCTCTTTTCACCGGTTAAATCATATAAATGACTATCGACATCGAACTGAACGAAACCATTGTCTCGAACAAAGAAATTAACGATTTCATAATCACCACCGAATTCAGATTCGACTTCGAGGATCATTTGAATTAAACCCGAACGTTTCGGTACGACGATTAATTCTTTCGTGAGAACTTCGAATGATTTCATTGATGGAATTTCGAATGTGAAATCTTTGTCTTTGATTTCGATGGGTGTTGTTTGATTGAATAGTTCGAAATCTTTCGATGAACGAATACGAATCATCACTTTGCCTAAATCCTTTTCGAAATAATTGTTAACACCGACTGACAACAAAGCGTGTTCGTTGACTCGCATGTGTTTGGGAAGATTGGCGAGAATGTAAACACCTTGATTTTCCGGAAGACGAACTGGCTGAGCAATCGAAAGGCCGGATTTCGAGTGAAGTGAAAATCCAGTGGCGATCCATGATGAATAAGGTTGAGCTTGTGGAAGGAGAACTTTAGCATCTCCTTGCGAGTTTAATGTTGTTTGATTGAAGTAGATCGATTGGTAATAACCAGTACGGATTTGTTCGTCGAAAACGATGGGCGGCGGAAGAAGAGCGGCATCGATTTGCGAGATATATGATTCGAGAATTTGACGAGATTGATCACGAAGTGAAAATGTCGACAATGGCGATGATTTGATGAAGAAATCAGCGAAGTTGTTTTGTGAGATTTCAGCTGGAAGATTCAATGATTCGAAATCGGTGACGATGGTTAAACCTGATTGAACTAATGTCAATGCTTCTTGAGAGAATTTCTCCATGTTTTTGTTCATTTGTTTGAACCATGCAAGTGTTCGATTCGATTCCATTGGCATTGATGAGTTCATTGAAAACATCAATGGAACACCTGTGGCAACGATATAATCGTTGTTGTTCGAGATGATTTCGTATTGATCAGCAATCTTTTGATATTTACGACCTTGTGGTGGTAAAGTTGAGACTGATGGATCGTATAAACGACCGAGATTCGATGTTGTATAAACATCATCACCTTCGACAGGTAATAATTGATGTGTTGTGCTAACACCGAAGATCATTTTTTCGACTGGAAAACGAGCTTGATAACCGATTTTTTCACGAGCAATTAAATCTGCTTCATCTTTTTCGCTGATGACTCGTCGTTGTTGATTGACTTCAGCGTCCCCTTCTGCTTCTCCTTCTCCTTCTCCTTCTCCTTCTTCATCTTCGTTTTCTCGTTTATCGAATGAATTTTGTTCCATTGATGATTTAGCTTGTAAATGACCCATGGCAACTTGTTCGTAAGTTGTTAAATATTTCAATAAACGTTCTTTGGTAATTTCATTGGTTAAACCTTGTAAAACACCGTCGTATTCGAAAATATTCAAGCCAACTGTTGCTTCCGGTGTGCCGGCAATCGAAAGTTCGATACGTGATTTTGGTTGAGCTTCAGCTGGAATTTGAATCGGTTTGGTTCGAAGAAATTTCAAATGTTCAAAATGATGTTCAACGATTTCCGATGGTGAATAGGGAACCATTGTTGCATTCAATGTCAAAGTATTTTGAAAGAGACCAGCAACTGAAAATCGGTACGATTCAACAACATGATAACCAGCTGAAACGTTGAATCCGTAGACAACTAATGTTGAATATGGAATCATGTCACGTGTGATTTCAATGGGCAATGAGCCAGTGTAGATACATGTTGGTGTCTTGGGTTGTTCGGGTTTGATTTCACGGACAGTTCGTTGATGACATTCTTTCGTTGGTTGAATTGTCAATTGACCGGTTAATGTCATTCGACCGTTGGTCATAATCATGTATGACAATGGAATTTCTTCGAGAATTTCCATGGATTTCGATGGAAATAATTGAACGTAGAAATTCGAAACACGACCAACAGTTGAGATTTGTGAACTAACAACTGGTACATTAACATTTGTATTAGCTGGAGCGATCTTTGATGATAAAAGTTCGATGGTTAATTTCTCTCCACGACGACGTGGTGTTGGCATAAGTGGAACAGCTTGTGTTCGATAGCCAAGAACTTCACCGGCGTGATCGACTGGTGTCATTGTAACCATGATACCGACGCAGTTTTCTGGAATATCAACATCGAAGAAAGCGATGTCGTTTCGGCCACGTGTGAAGAAATCTTTGATTTCGACGGATTTTTCTTCGTGATTTTCGCCGATGATCATTCGAAAGTTAACAATTAAGTTTTCCAAGGCAATGGGTTTGCCATCGGGTCGTCGAGCGAGAACTTCGAATTCATTGGTTGAACCGGCTTGAAATTCAAGTGGACGAATGTCATAGACAACCTCTCGATTGAAAATCGGAATAACATGTCGAATAACACGTTCTTGACCTGAGACAAGTTCAATTCCTTGAATATAAACTTGAACGGCAAGAGCTTTGCTAATATCAACATCGAACATGGATAAAAGATCGTAGTTCAAATCGATTCGACCGGCAATGTCCATTTGTTGAGATTTCCATTGACGCGAGGCGTCGTTGATTGGCATTGGTTTTTCGAGAGATTGTTCGGTGATTTGACCGATGGAAATGTTAACTCGACCGAAGATCGGTTGGTCAATATCGTTGCTCATTTCGATGGCACCACGAAGCATTTTATCAGAACGAAGAAGATATCGTGGAAAAAGTGCTTTGAGATCGAATGACGGTGTGATCGGTCGGGAGACGAGAACTTGAACGGATGATGTGGTGTTTTCAAGAACAGCTGAGACGAGCCATGAACCAACAGTAACACGATCAGAGATCGGATAACGAACTGTTTCAGTGAGACCTGAGCGAATTGGAACACGAGGAAATTCACCGACGAGTTTGAGAGCAGCATCGTAAATTTCAATGTTAAGAAAACCGCTTTCAATTGGAAGAAGATTTTCATTCGTGGCAACAACACGAATTTCCATGGTGTCACTTGGACGATAGGTTGATGATGATGTTTGAACGAGAAGCATATGACGATTGTCATAGACGATAACTTGACGTGTTTCTTCGAAGTGAACATCATCACCAGTTGCAACGATTGTCAATAATCCAGCGCCAACTGGATATTTGTCGGGAATTGCTAATGTAACATTTCGTGTTTCACCGGATTGATAAATTGTTTTGGTTTCAACAATTTCACCTTGAACATCTAATTTAAAAATGACTTCAACTGGTTTTGTAACTTGTGGAAAGAAGACCGATAAATGATTATCACATCCAACTTTATAAAGATTTGGTGCAATGATAAGATAAGAACTAGAAATGAGATGAAATCAATTTTCATTCACTCTGAGGATGTTGTTGTTTTTACTTTTTAGCATAACTAACGCTTGAAATCGCAACCAAGCCGAGAATGATCAATGACCACTAGAAAAACAAAAAGAATCAAGATATTTTAAATCAGATAGATAGACTAAACAGACATACCTTCATCATTTTGGTTTGAAGAAAAAGAGTAGTGATCTAACCCATCGATCGGTCGAACTATTTATAGAGCAATCATTGCTGACTAAAGAGAAAACGGCTGAATTGTGTATAGGCGTTGTCTGTATTAGTAAAAGAGAGAAAAGACGATATAGTACAAACGAAACGAAACGTCTAGAAACGTCTCACTAGCCCTCGATTAACAAACAATCGAACCATTCGTTCGTCCGATGTTGTTTCTATTCTAGTCGAACTGAAAACAAAGCAAGAGTGCATATTACGATCTTGATAAACATGACCTAGATTTTCCAAACGAAAATTAATGATTTTTTTAAATAATTCATTTAACTTATTTTTTTCCTTTTCACCTTATCAAAATTCATAACGAATGAATCATTTCTCACGAATATAAACGCATGTTTCTTTTCAACTTATCTCATATCAAACCACGTGATGAAGTCTTTCGGTTGGTCGGCAAAACCCGCTCCACCTTCTACTACTACTACCGAGCAAATCTCGACATCAAACGAAACAAATCCAATGTCCGAAGAGACTCCGATCGATTCGAATTATTCATCGATTTCCAATTCGTACACAACAGATCCGTATACCAATCGTGCGAAAGTTGTTTCCGAACAAATAGCCGAAGATAAAACTGAATGCCGTTCGATTATATCCGAATACGGTCTTGATTCGAATGAATTTCTTCATTTACTCGAAAATTGGACGCAAAAACTTCTTTTACAATATAAACTCAATCGTGAACATTACAAATTAGTTCTAAAAGACAAATGGGAACGAGGAGAATTGAAAGGCTTGCAGTCAGATGACGATTCAACGCATCGACTTCTGCATTTGCATGTACAAAAATTAAATCTATGGAAAAACGAAGGACTCGGTCAACTGAAACGACAATTCGATGAATTGAAAGACGATATGAATATTAAAGAACTAACGAATCAATCGATCGAAGATTTACTTCAAATAATGTCCTCAATTTTAATTCTTCATCAAAAATTCCTTCAAAATAATCGACAGAAAACATATGCAAATTATCTCAATGAAACAACCGAACAATTGAAACGTTTACAACAATTTAATCAAAAAGATTTCTATACAATTTGTATTATCGGCTTAGAAAAAGCCGGCAAATCATCTTTCATCAATGCACTTCTCGGTTTTCATCTCCTACCATCTGAGTAAAAACTAATCATTTCTCACTCTCGAATTTTGCGTATTTTGTTTAGTATTAACCGTTGTACTCAAATTCAAACGATTCTCAAACCAATTAACCAACAGAATCCTCATCTTTTCGCCAGCATCGAGTTCTACAATGACACTGAATTTGAATCATTAATTCGTAATCTGCCCAAAGATAAAGACGAAACCGATGAAATCTATCAAAAACGTCTGCAAACAATCATTCAAACACGTGAAAATCTTCAATTAAAAAATCATTTCCTTCAAAATCATCAATTAACCGACACAAATCGACAGGAAAACATTCTTCGAGATCTACACAAATTCATTGCTAATGAACTCTACTTAACCATTGTCAAACACGTTACAATCTACACAAATAAATTACCTGGAGAAAACTATATTCTACTCGATGTTCCTGGTTGTGATTCACCTCTTGTTGAACATCGTACTTCAGCTCTGAATGCCATTCGAAATGCCGATGCATTTCTGTTTCTCACCGATGGTCAACGACCGAGTTTAACCAACGAACAAATTCGTTTGTTAAACGAAATTCAAAGTGAACATTTCGACGGCATGAAACGAGCATTTGGCATCATAACTAAACTGGATCTTTGTCAAACACAATTGAAATATCGTGAACATTTAATTAAAACTAAACTCGAACTCGAACAAAAAGGTTTTCTTGCCGAACAAATATTTCCCGTTGCAGCTAATATCGAACTTCTCGAACAAACAAATTCCGATCGAGATCTACTAACTAAACTCCGTGAACATATCAAACCATACGAGCAATTAACCGATGGTTTCAATCGATGTAAACAAGCGTTAACTCATTATATCGAATATCAATTGCCATCGTCACATTTCCGGCAAGTTATTAACATAAGTCAACAGAAAATCTTTCGTTATGTTCAAGAAACTTTGAAGTTAACCGAACAGATTCTTCCGAGCGATCTCAAAGATAAATCGCTCGATGATTATTTCAAACAAATGCAAAGTGAAAAATGGAATGAAATCTTCGAAAACGAACGTTATCAACCTGTTCTTGCCAAAGCTTCCTATTGGCAAAAGGAAACATTGGCTTTAAAACGAAATGAATCGACAAAAGATCTAAGCGAATATTTTTCACAACAATTTCAATGTTTAACCGAAGATATTATCACTAAATCTCATCCAATCGAACAAGTCATGTTACAACAACATGAAATCTCGATTTTTCAAATGAATCCGTATGATATCGAAACCAAAGAACGAGAAAAACTCGTTCAATACATGTTCGATATTATTGAACAAACATCAAAAGAATTAGCCATTTATATGTTCGAAAAGTATCTCAATCATTTAGAGAAACTTCTTAATAATATTTGTATTGAACAAGGTGATCTCTTTCGAAGTCATTTAACACTTGAACATTGTATTATTCAAGTTCAAACGTTAATAACACGTGTGACACATCCAATTATAATCGCAACAATTCGTTGGCCAAGAGTTTACGAAGAAAATCGTCTTGAATCGGCCAAAGAATTGACGCGTATTGCACCGATGGTTGCATTTAATATTTGGGAAAATCATCAAAACCAAACATCGACTTATTTAGGCAAAGTTCTCGACACGATATTTGACGGATTAATGACAAATAAAACGCAATCAGGAATATTAATGACGATATTTCGACGATAAACGACGGTTTTTTTTTGTTCTTCAAAAATTTAATCATGTAAAATGAGTAATTTTATCTGTTTATTTTGTTTTTGGTTACATTCGAGATGTTGCTCTCGGATAACACATCGAAAGGAGAATCATTTATTGTTCATTGTCTTTTTTAATAATGCTTTTAGCACGTTTCCTGTTGAATAAAATAAAAGAACAGAATTTTTCACCTGAAAAAAAAAGAAGAACCTCGAAATCATATCAATCTTCTTCTGTCAAAAACAGACGATGACTTTGTCTAATGGGTGTGAAAACCCTTGACTAATCTTTCATGTCATTTATATATTCTTTTTTCTTTAATGAACATGAGTCGTATTCAAATGGGAAGTAAACGTCGTCGTCGTCGTCGTTGTTGTTCGGTTTTGTAATTGAGACATTCTCGTCAAAAATCGTAAGTTGAAATCTCGCTCGTTAATCTCGAAGTCGATTGAACAAGAAAAAGAAAATTATCTGAATACTTCCTTCCGGATGAATGTCAAGCGCTGATTTTCTTTTCATAACAGTTCATCTACTGATTTTCACAGAGAATAAATCGAAAATCGATTCAATTAAATCGTTTTTATCAGTTTATTCGAATTGAATATTCAATTATTTCGAAAAACGACGTCTAATGAAACAAATTGTTTCTGGAAGAAGAACAACGTTCTTATGCAAGAGTCAAACGGAAGATCAATGCACGTTCGTGTACATTTATTCCAGCAAATATTGAAATTAATCGTTGACTAAAAGTTGACGGTATTTAACCTTTAGTTTTCAACAGGACGTGTTCTTATTCAAAGGGAAACATAGGATTCTTTTTGTCTCGTTGTTTTATAAGAAAAATTAATGAAGCGAATTAAGCAATTATTATTTCTTTTTCTTTTTTTTCATTATCATTCATCTTTGAACATGAAACGATGAATGGAGAGAAAGAGAAACAGGAAAAAAAGGAAAGAACCAATGTTCAAAGACACGAAGATGAACGACCAAACATTAGATATGATAGTGAAATAAGCGGAAGTCTATAATATAGAGAAAAATGCGTTTTCGATTATAAGTTAGTAGGTTTTTCTTCTTCTATTCTCGCGATAATTATCTTAGAGATGAATGTTTTTTCACGAATATCCCGGTAGTTTTAATGTCTGCTATTGCCTTGAGAATTGCATCCTTTAATTTGTCATTGAACTCTGAATCCTTTATTTCTAATATTTTCCGGTTAAAACAATAAGAAAATTCGATGATTAATTTTTTGACTTGCAGTTCTCCTTGAATTTCCCTTGACGTACACTGATAAGTAGTATAAAAAAAAGATGAATATCATTGATAACAGCATAAGTTTTGAAGCTCCTACTTGATAACAAACAGGTTCGTTTTCTAATAAATACTAAACAGAAAACTAAATGTAGCTGAAAATAATCAAACAATCATTGTTTAGATGTTTGGAGTTCAACAAATAACTAGTTTTTTTTCGTTCGAAGATCAAACGAACGGTTATTTTTAGACAAAAAAACTTGAGATTTGTTGTATTTCACCAGAAGGCGTTATTCGTGTGTGTGTTTGTGTAGGAGAGAGAGAAATATTCTAATTAACACAAAAAACAAGAGATAGACATGTAACTGTTATTTGATGAGTGAATCAGATAAGATAGACAGTAAACCGTTTCCCTCGTTTTTCTTCTATATAATAACTATGTGTGAAATAGTTTCATTTGGAGATGAGATTTTTTCTTGTGCTAATGAATTTCCTGAAGTGATCTATATATATTCAGTTTTCTTTTTTTGTTGAAAATCAACTATTTGTTATCTTGTTGTCACGTAAACGATAAAATTCTTGACTATATTTTTCCTTCCCTTTTGTGTGTTGACTGTCATCTATCTTGCTTTCCTATCGTTGTTTGTTTGCAACCATTATTAAGTCGAACAGGCGATGTAGACTAATCAAGAAAATTGAAATAAATGATATTAAATCCAATCTATTTGACATATAACTACAGGTTCTTGCTTTGTATCGATAATGATTGATCAGTAGCAGCAACGAGCGAGACAGATAGAGAAACAGAGAGAGAAACAGAGAAAAAAACAAAACTACGAGCATAGAAAAATGAGAAATAATCGTCATATGCTTGAATTGCTGAACATACTAAATCAGTTAGTAGCGAACGAAGAGAGAAAATGAGAAAATCTCGTTTATTTTTCAGCATAAATATTTGACATTTATGTTCTATTGTAGGTCATCTTCATCCTTTTTCATTTGTATTTCCTCTATTGATTATAATTTCTTTCGCGCAATGAAATCTCAAGTGCTTACACTTTTACTTTTAATCATCGGCACTCTTTTAATTCAAACAACACAACAAGTAACTTCTAGTTACATCGTACTCGATTTGATTTCAACTCGTTTTCTCATTTAGTATCGTCTCCGGAAACGTGAATTGACGGAATACGATGTAAGCCGAACAGAAAACACGTTCGAAAATTGTTTGCAAAAGTCGGATTACTTTGTTTTTCTCCTTAGTTAACTCATTTTATTGTCAATACTTGCTCGACCGACGGCAATGATGTTCTTATTCAGAATCTTTGTGATCAAACATTACAATCGGCATTGATGGGCGTAAAAATAAAATTCAATTCTTTTTTCTTTTGCTTTGCGATTGAATACGAATTTCAAACTTTAGAATTTTCCATTTTTGGTCTATTATTGCAAAATGACTGGACCAGGAAATCGATATTGTGAGAGTATCAATCGACATTTATCGGCAAATCCGAATACGGATATCAAGGTAAAATGATTCGTTTTGATTGAATGGAAATTCGATTGATGAGTTCGTTTCGTGTGATATAGCGATTTGCTACTCGTCGACTTACAAGAAATATCAACAAACTCAATCGAAAACAACAAGAGACAGACACCGATATCGACGTATGTGTTTGTTTTTGTGATATTGAAATTGCGAATTGAAATACTTTTAGCTCGAATACAAGGAAATTATCCGAAAATGTTTGACAAATTCCAATCAAATGCAACAATTTTGCAATAAAAAACTCGAAGAAATTCAACAAGGAGTACGAAACTCCGATGATTCGGCCAAAAAAATATTCTTTTGCTTGTTTTATTTTAGCAATATCCGGAAATGAAACAATTCTGTCGAAATTATTCTGATCTGAAATTTTGTCAGACCCTTCTCTCCACCTCTTGGTCATCATCATCATCGTCTTCGACACCTACTAAGGATCAGCCGTTCGTATCCTCGAAATTGTCTGATGTCGATGCAATTAGCAAGAGATAAATAAAGAAAAATCAAATAAAACATCATTATATTTTAATCAGCAGAAAAAAAACAATGTGTAAAAGAATATTTATTTATTTTTTCTCTTTCTCTCTCTTTCTTCTCTCGCCCTTTTTCAAAGATTCTCTCACTTCTTCAAAAAGCATTATCATTGTGTGAAAACAAAAATATATAACACAAAAAACAACCCCAAGAGAATATAATAAAGAAGTTGACACCACATATTCGAAGCAAATATCGAGTCCGTTTTGTTGTTCGAATCATCCTCCGGTATTCAAGCTTTATGAGATCGAAATCAGCAGTCATAGAGATTGAATACCAAAGAGGCAATTCGTCCAATAACCGATCAAAACCTACCAACAATATATTTGCTGCATCAAAATTCGATCTGTTTTGTTATTCATGTTGCTATTGCCATTCGAAATAAGAGCACCTTTCATCACCATAGGTGTCTTCAACTACATTCTCTAAATGATTGGACATGAATGCATGCATACATACATTTATATATACGCTTGATTCTTTCTCTCGATTTTCGTTGATGACATTTCTTTCTTTTTTTTTTTTACTTCTCTCGACATTGTTCAAAACGATTATTTAGATTTTATAGTCTATAGATTTCAAGTAGTAAGAAAAGAAGAAAAAAAAACGAAGGAATTTTTTTTTCTTCTGTTTCTCTCGTTCCATTGTTGTGTTGTCAACAGTACATTTTATATATCAAAAGACCAACATATCATTGTTTTCAAAGATTTAATTGAATACGACAAATGTATTATACATACATTGACGTGTACTTAAAACGAATGAATAAGACAGAATAATAATCATGTTTATTGTTCCTCGATTCAAATGCATTTTATTCAATAGAGAAACACAGAACACACCGCTTACAAAAGAAAAGAAAAGAGGTGGAATAGCAAATTCACTTTTAATATCGATATAAACGTTCTACTGGTTTGCATATGTCGAGTATTCGAATAATATTACACAAAAAAGATCGAGAGAGAGAGAGAGA
>ERZ778023.1669-NODE-1669-length-32817-cov-54.019932_pt1 | contig 32817 bp, 34 predicted proteins | sample MGYA00375753_ERZ778023 | MGnify/ENA primary metagenome ERZ778023 (study PRJEB29350, sample SAMN05389822) | bioreactor metagenome | isolation source: Ammonium sulfate bioreactor | place: South Africa: University of Cape Town | collected 2014-04-04 ... | reverse complement strand
CCTGGCAGGACAGGGCAGGACAGGACAGGTTTTCTCTGTCCTGCAGGGCTCTATGCACGATCAAGATATTCAAGTGCTTTCGAGTACTCGCCTTGATTATCATTAATTCGGCCAAATTGATGAAATATATGTGCTCTTTCTTTTTGATCACACGTTTGTTTCAGTAGAATTCGATATAACTCTTCAGCTTTGCCAAACTTTGCTAATTTGATGAGTAGCATACCGAGACGATCCCATCCTGTATAATTAGAAGATGTTTCTTTCTGAATATTGTCAGATAATTCGCGTAGTTCTGGATCGTTATCACTAGTTAATGTCAGTTCTACTTCCCAGATAGGTATAGAACCAGTAAGTTGTTTAATTTGTCCAGTACGAAATACAGAATGCATCGAGAAGAGAATTTCTTCTTCGCCCTCAACAGCAGTAATTTCATCGACATTGGCGAATTGTGCATTTTGGATCGAAGGATCGATGCGCATAATAAATAATACTGAAACAAAATCACCTTGACCTGGATTACGATGAATGAACTCTAACGGTGTCTTTCGATTCTTGCTGGTTGATAAGAAGTTATTAAATGCTAACAATCCACCTTGATTCTGCTTCAATTGATTGAAATCGGTCTGTGACAAATTTTGACCACGACAGACGGTGAATGTGTTTGAAGATGTTTGACCATGGAACTGTTTCGAATGAAGGTCAGCAATATTCTTATGTAAATCGTGAATGAAAAATCCCATTTGGATGATAATATCGACATCCATGAGTCGAAGAGCTCGATTAAGCATGGAATAAAGAAAAGTCTCACATGTGTACCACCAAATTGGTTGATGATTACGATACTTTTTTTCAATTTGGTCGACATTTTTCAGTTCCATCGAATTTCCAGCGAGTTCGACACGACAGTATTTTAAAAAGTCCACGATATGTCCACGATTAAAGCCGCAATTTCGTAATGGAATTGCGAAAATCATCACCTTTCTCATTTATATTTGCGTCTAACCAAACGAGATGAAAATTTTGAATAATACGTCCAGTAGGTTGTTTATGTTTGCTAGTATTCGAATTACTCATTGAGTTAACTGTAAGTGTTTTGTGTTATGTAATTGTAAAGATGCGCATACTTATATAGCATATGTTGGAAGAAATGACTTGATAACACTGATAACAGAGCAGAAAGAAAGAAAATCATCGAAACATAAAAAATAAATATGAAATCCTAATGAAATTAGTCAATGAACGGTGTATTCATCTAATTGAATAGTAAACAATAATTATCTATACCCCTTCAATTCAAATAAGAATTCTGTGATTATCCATTCCATTTGATTTGTATCATTTCCGGTTCCTTTTTTTTTAGTTTAAAAACTTGAGTGAATGTACTTATTTCTCAAGAAAATGAATACAAACTACCTTCTCAAAAATGAAGAGTATGGCTATGCTGAAGTTCCTCTACCAAAAAAGACGAGATTTTGGATTTTAATTTGCTTTAACATTCCTGCATTTATCTGTGCCGTATTTTTACTTGTCAATCTTTTAATTAAACGAATCTCAAGAAACGAATTACACAATCATGTGATTATTTTAGTTCTCATTTTGACAATTGCAATTCAACTCATTGACGTGAATTTTTATATTCTATTCGCAGGATTAGGTCATGTTTGGTTAGCCAATCCATTTTTCTGCAATTTGTGGACATTTATTTGCAACTGGATTTTTTAATTTACTCCCTATGCTCTTAGCTTGGGCAGCTATCGAAAGACATATCTTATAAGTTTTCATAGTACTTGCCTTAATACTCAAAAGAATAAAATTATTTTTAATCTTGTATTAGTCATTCGATATATTTGACAAAAACAACGAGCTAATCAAGAATTTCAATTTTCTTTGTGCCTATGTCTTAAAAGCAATTTATTTTCATGATAAGTTCAGCTTAAACAATGAGTTCGATCATGATTTGTCAAATTTCCGACTCGCAGTCCTCGATCGTTCCACTGATTGTTCTCGTCCAGAAAATAACAACCAGAAGAATAAACTCGTAATTTATAATTTGAACTAAAATTAACTCTTTGATTGGTAATTGGTGGATTCAATTGAGAGTTATTATTTGAACAATACGAAACCATTTCAGAGGAATTTAATTCTCGTAAACCGAAAACTAAAGATTGATGATTTCGAGTTTGTTGATTATCAATGAAAAACGAATGAAAATTCGAAGGACATTGATCGAATTTATAAATTAATAAATAACCAACTGACGAATTCAATGATTCAATTTCGATGTGAACTGAAATCGAGAGAAATTTCTTTTCCATCGGAATCGAAAAGTGAAAAAGAAATCGAACGAGAAACATTTGTATTTGCTGAATTTGAAAACGAAGCTAAAGGTTCGACTTTCGATTGAATTCGAATTGATTTTTCTGTTTGATTTGTTACGATTTCAGGGAATCGAATAGCTCCATTTGCAAATGTTTGATTCGAAAGAGATTCAATTGTTTCACTTTGTAAACTCATCAAAACTTCGGAAGTATTGACAATCGACTGTTGACCAACATTTAAATGAATATTTAAAATTGAATTCAAACGAGAAATTATTTCTTTGACTTGATTTTCAATTTATTTAAAAGATTGATTTTCATCCATTCAGATTCTAAATCTGTTTCATAATCTGAAGGAAATTCTTTTGCTCTTTGAGAATCTAAATCTAAAATCGTCGTTCTTTGTTGTAAAGGACCATTGACAGCAGATAAAAGATTTGAAGCACATTGAAATAATTGAGTTGCACAAACTTACGCGTCTTCTTGAGAAATTTTCATCGAAATCGATTGTAACGCGTCGTCAAATGAATGAAAGTAATTTATAATCGTGTTAAATAGATAAAAAATAGAAATTCTATCGAATGAAGTTTCTTAAAACTTTTCAACTGTTTGTCGAGATAAACGATCATTTGATATTTTCGTTTATCTTCGCGTGGTCCGAATGAATAACATTAAAGTATCGTTGAATGTCACTATTAATAATAAGCAGTATCTGACTTTTTATTTTGGAGATTCTTCTCAATCCACAGAGAAGTATAATCATGTAACTTAGTTGAGTAATTCAAGAGATTAAACTCTTGTAAAATCATGAAAATTTAGATAGAAAACATATTTGTTGATCGATGATATTTAATGACGTGACAAAATAAATTGTTTTAAAAACATGTCGACAATAAAAAAAAACTATTTTCATTTGAAATGTTTTTTCGGATTTGGATTGGTTTGTTCATCTATCAACAACAATATTTTACTATTGCAACTGTTTCATTTAATCAACCGAGATTTCAAATCAATGCAACTTGGAATTCACGTGCAATCACTTTTGCCAATCAAACATTTGTGGGCAAATATCCGTATGGTATCTTTGTTAATTCAAACAATTCAATTTATATACCCAATCAACAAACTGGTCAAATTCATATTTGGCAAAATGAAAATGATCTCAATCCAACAAAAACTATTTCGGGTAATTTCTCATATCCATTATCATTATTTGTAACAACGAATGGTGATATTTATGTTGATAATGGAGTCAATCATCGTGTTGAAAAATGGATAGTAGAAAATGAAACATGGATATCAGTTATGAATGTTCCGTCATTTTGTTCTGGCCTTTTCATCGATATTTATGAGAGTTTATATTGTTCAATGCATAATAATCATCGAGTTGATAAAAAATGTTCAAATGATACAACAACAATCGTTGCTGGAACTGGTATTAAAGGATCTGAATTGGATATGCTTAACAATCCCTGGGGAATATTCGTTGATATTCATTTAGATTTATACGTTGTAGATTCTATAAATAATCGAATTCAATTATTTCGATTGAATCAACGAAATGGAACAACTGTTGCAGGAAAAGGATCAGCAAATGCAACAATCGAACTTTATTTGCCAACCGGAATCGTTCTCGATGGTGATCAACATCTTTTTATTCTTGATGAGAGAAATAGTCGAATAATTGGTTCGGATGAAAATGGTTTTCGTTGTATTTTTGCATGTTCTGGTAGAGGTTCAACAAACGATAAATTATATGATCCTATCACTATGTCATTTGATAGTTATGGAAATATTTATGTTGTCGATCAACATAATCATCGAGTACAAAAAATCTTGAAAAACAAACTCGATAGTAAGTTTTTGTTTTTCTTTTGATTTGAAATCAAAACTGTTTTCTTCGAAGTTCCACCAACAAATGAATCAAAAATGACAACAGGTGAATTGAGTTATTTTTCAGAAAATCTTCACGAAAGTACAACAGTAACTCCAACTACTGCTGAATCCACATTCGTAACGATGTCTACTGAAATAACGTCAACATTTATCAACAATGGAAGCAAATCACTTTATATGTCAATCATATGTTTCGTTTTTCTTGTCTTTTTGTATCTTTAACCTATTTTTATCTAACTGAATGTGAGATATCTCGTTTTCAATGATTTTTGCTATTTGTGATGTAATTCATGCTTATCCTCGCTTGAAGCAGCTCGACTCTAGCTTTTTTTTTTATTAAACTTAATTAAAATCTTCGAGATTTGATCACTGACCGTGAATTATCTGTTAAATTTAAAATTAAAATTTTTCCCATTCATCTATTTTGATTCGGTTAAAATTTTGAAAAATGTAAATCGTTCCCATCTCTGGTGTTTGTTCATATTAGAGAAATATCCAGACAGATAAAACGTCGATATTAGGAATTTCAAACTCGTTTTTATTCTCGTAGAATTTGTAAAATATCTCCGATTACGCATTTTTTTAATGTGACTCAAAGAGATATTACGCATATTTAACGTAGTTCACCGTTTATTTTCAAGTTTCAAGTAAAATACTACTGAAATATGCATAAATCTTCGAGTTCCATCGACAATTCTAATAACTAGTTCTGTATTGAATGATAAAATCTCGTCTCTTCAATTGTTGCAAGTATAGAATCAAAAAGATCGATCGATCTCTACCGCCCTCTATCCGAAATCTCTCATTGGTTGCCCATTGTAACTCTCTCTTCTTCATTTCTTGTCTTCTTTCTCTCTCAACCAAAATGGTAAAAGCTCGGATTGTTCAAAAATCTTCACGCTCATTTCCTTTTCTTTTAGCCTCTGCCCGATCAAAAACCGAAGAAAAAAGCTCGAACCGACTCTGACGATGAACCTCCTCCATTGCCTCGACCACGTACTTCAAAAAATTCTCCCCCAATTTCCCCTAATTTTCTCTAATTTAGCTCTCACCGGTCAACGCATCACCGAAGCTCAAATCATCCGTGGCACCAATCTCACCGACTTAACCGACGATCTCGACGACGAGCCTTCGGGCGATCCGTGCGAACAATCGCATCACATCATCATTCCGAGTTACGCCGCTTGGTTCGACTACAACTCGATCAGTGCGCTCGAAAAACGGGCGCTTCTCGAGTTTTTCAACTCAAAAAATCGGTCGAAATCGCCGGAAATCTATTTGGCTTACAGAAATTTCATGATTGACACCTATCGGTTGAATCCGAATGAATATCTGTCGATTACAGCGTGCCGAAGGAACTTGCCCGGCGATGTATGTGCAATTATGAGAGTACACGCATTTTTAGAGCAATGGGGATTGATTAATTATCAACTCGATGTCGAAGTTAAGCCGATGAGTGTCACAAACTCGGCCACCAAGCAAATTGCGGAGTTTAAACAACAAGTCAAGGACGTCGAGAGCAATTTGGGACTCAGAACGGATCAATTTAATCGAAAATCGAATATTGTAAGAGCGAATTTTGTTGAAGAATAGTTTTTCACGAAAAAGTTAGCATTTCCGGTTAAATCGAGACTAGAGAAGGCACGACTCAACAAATTTGAGATTTTTCTAACCGAAATTCGTTGATTTAGAAAAGCAAAACCAAAGATTGGTCGGACTACGAGATTCTCCTATTGCTCGAAGGTTTAGAAATGTACAAAGACGATTGGAATAAAGTCTGCGAACACGTTGGCTCACGAACACAAGATGAATGTATTCTCAAATTTCTGCAATTGCCAATTGAAGATCCGTATTTGGAAGGAAATGTTGCTGCAAGTGGATCGACAGCGTATGCCGACATTCCGTTTAGTCAAAGTGCCAATCCAGTGATGGCTACTGTAGCTTTTCTTGCCTCGGTCGTCGATCCGAGAGTGGGCAGTGCAGCTGCCAAAGCAGCACTCGAGGAATTCTCGAAAACGAATGAAAATGAAAGTGAACAAGACCCGAGGAAACTTCTAGGGGCGGATGTTAGTGAACAAGATGTCAAAACTGCAGCAGCAAGTGCACTGGCAGCGGCGGCTGTCAAAGCGAAAGTACGAAAAAAAAAACTTTGTTTTTTTCTCGAAAAATCGTAAATTTTCTGTTTAGTATCTTGCCTCGATTGAAGAACGAAAGATCAAATCGTTCGTAGCTCAAGTCGTCGAATTGCAAATAAAGAAACTCGAAATCAAACTGAAACATTTCGACGAACTCGAAAACGTCATGGATCGAGAACGAGAAATCATCGAAGAACAACGGCAACAGCTCCTCCACGAACGACAAAAATATCAATACGAGCAAATCCAATTCCAGCAAGATGAATCTGTCAAGATGGACTAAACTTCTTTCCTCTTTTTTTTTGTTATTTCGAATGATAAAACTTTATTATTATTAAACTACAAATAAACATGAGCAAACAATTCGAATAGAAAACACTCGACATCGACGAACGATTGCCAGCTGAATTGAACGTCGACCGAAGTTTCATTTGACAATCGGAACATTTGATTTCGACGAGATGTTCACCTGAATTCCAAACACCTTTGCAATGCTGTTCGTTGAGATAGAGATCGAGTCGATTGTCGTTGTCAATCGTTCCGACGCCGATCTGTTTGGCGCCCGAACGAATTGCAATTGTCGAACTTTGTCGATCGAAAATCAACGGACCGTTGACTCGACAATCGCCGTCGATTATGGAATCGATGATGAACACGCCGTTGAGAGGTTCGCTTGAAACGAGAAGAACGAAATTGAGAATGAGGAGAAGCAACATTATGTGTGTGTGTGCGTGTCGAGTGAATAAATGAAAGGAATTTGCGTGTGTATATATAGAGAGAGGACAAGTAAAAAGATATTTTAATCCAAACATTTAAATCTTAGTCAAAGAATATGAACAAGGTTGAATTTCAATGATAGACTTAGAATTCAGACAAGAGTTGTTTGAAATTTTTGTATAACGATTATGTTGACGGATACACGTTGAATGCATGCTTCCGCTCTCAGTACATCTGGATGTTGCGAAGAGAATCAATGTTGATAGATATTGAGTGCCTTTTCAAATAATTCTATCGCTTTATTATAACTTTCTAATGCTCTTTCTAACTCACGCTTGACACGATAAATTTCACCTATATAATTATATAAATTACCAATATTTCGATAATTAGATGATCCTTCTTGTTCCTCAATCAACAGTGATTTCTGATACCATTCAAGACTAGAGTCATAGGCAGCTTTATTATAAGTCACCATACCAAGATCACAATATAAAGCACTAAGCGAGGGATCATTTGCTGGTAACTCTGCTAACAATCGATGATATATCTTCTTGGCCAAATCATATTTACCCAGTTCACGCAAAATTTGGCCAAACAAGCGAATATTAACTTTCTCATTCCCACCACCAAATTCCTTTTTCATATGATTGAATAATTCCTTTAAATCATGTTCATCGTGATTTCTTCATTTTCCATTTCTTCAATTTTAGTCAATCGAAAAATAGATCCGATCATAAATAAAACTTCACATTCATTGCCAAAATCGCTCAACGAAGTAATATCAGCGAATGGTTTTGATTTTACTATTCGAGGATCTGCATCAATAACAAATAAAGATAAGGATCATCACTTTGCCCCTTTTAATTGCTGATCTGATCTTATCATGGATAACAGATGACATCTATAACAAAAGAATTGATGAATTCAACGCGTTTGTAATTTGTTTAGAAAAGATTGTCAAAATACAATAGTGTGGAGATTCATTTTTTAAATAAAAGAAAACAACAATTAGCATTCTCCTCATTCACGCAATGGACAAACAATATAATAAAAAGTTAAAATAAGTCCACCGATGCTCAACCAATGACAAACTATTTGTGTCGTTGGAAGATAATCTGGATTTTGACTCATAAAAATGAAAATCCATGTCAAAGTAATAAAATCAGGAATTAGCAAAGCAATATTTCGTCTCATTAAATCGATATTTAATTCTTTGACAGCAAGAAAAATATGAATCGAACAAATAATCGATGTTAAATAGATGAACCATGGTGAAATATGCGTTTCACTTTGTTTTGCTACTAAACATCGATAGAAAACGTAATTTGCAAATAATTCTGTGATTGAAAAGAATAATTGTGATGGTAACATATGATAATAATCATGATCGTTTAAATAATTAACTAAATTCCATGTTCCATAGAAATTCGAATATATAGCTGGTAGAAGAAGAAATAAAATCCATTGTCGAGTTTTCATTAATTGAATAAGAAAAAGTCGAAGAAGTTCAGCATAAAAAAGAAATAGACCAACTAAAATGATCGTTTGAAATTCATAATTAATATAAAATGTTTTATAACCACCACGTGGATGAATGCCTCGGTAAAAACCATCCCAACAATCACATGTACATGTCGTACGATTGACAGGTGCTTTTAAATTATCAGGATGATAACCAGAGAGTTGTGTACCAATGTACAATCCGACAGTGATAATTAAAGTTGTTATCGTTGTTGACCAACAATAGTTTAATATTGTTTGAAAAGAAACAAACGATAGGTCCTCTTGTAAGTTCAATAATGGCATACTGTTTAAAGTTTTGTATGAAAATGTTTTACATGTAAAAAAAATGAGGTTGATCATTATATTCATTCTTTTCTCTTTGAGAACAGACGGTATACTTTATGATTTCTTTTTTTCTTTGTATGCAATGTAATTGAAAAGAGAGGACGTATAGATGTTGATTTAATTAATTCTACTGAATTTTTTGTAGATAAACATCATTGCCATCATTTGGTACATACGATGACTAAATGGCAAAATTCATGAGCATTTCTATTATGTCTGTTCTTGAAAATTGCTTCGGTCTTTTTATTGATATTAAGTAATACTAGTTATTGTTCAGTTGATACTAATCTTAATTTATACGTAGCCGATTTTTAATAATAAAAGAATTCAAAAATTTCTTTTCTTAACAACATCATCGTCATTAATAAATAGTATCATATCTTCAGCGAGCTCATGTAACTTATTGAATCCTTGTGAAAATCAAGGAACATGTTTGGACAATACTACTTCTGTCTATGGTTACAATTGACCATACAAACACAGCTGTTCTTAAAATTATTTCATTATGAATATTTTAAAATATTACTTTGATATTGATTTAGCCAAAGCTAAACCATCAGCCTGCAATTCACCAATTTATTTATATTGTGGATACATCTCATCTTGCTGAACAACAAAACATAACTGAAAAAACCTAAGTTTTATCACATACAGAGATTTTTTTTCTTAATCAAGGCATAGACACTAATAAAAATATAAGTATTCATTGAATACTGATTATATGAAGTCATAAAAATAATCTGAAATATAAAAAGAAAACATTCTAATTTATATTTCATTACGATGGTCCACACAAGCAGCAAAGGTTCCATTTCACGAAAACAAGTAGCTTCTCTTCTCTAATATCTCGAACTGTATCTGTTCAGACTAATGTTTCTTTTAGCATGGATATCGTCATCGCCATAGAAAAGCATCATCAGTTATTATTCATGTTAAAATTCGACCTTTATCAAATGATTGTCAAAGTCAAAGTCGTTCAACACATACAATTGTGTCAAAAAACGAAATTGTTTCACCCTCGTCTCTAAATCGCACACCATCTATTCAACAAACGACTACGACTTCCAACTCTACATCAACTTTGTGGGCTAATTCAAGAGATTATCGAATAAAATATAAAAGGTAGGACATGTTCTGTATTTGATATCCGATATAATTTTCCATTAGAGAGAAACGAAAATCCAAAGTGGTGATATTCATCGGTGTACTTATTGTAATTATCACATTACTTACAATATTGCTTTGTCTATTACTTACATCAACGTCGAAATATCGACCGATTAAAAAAAGTATTTTACAAAATATAAATCGCAGGAAATACGGATGAACTTTTTCGATGTAGATGAGAATGTCACCTTGCGTTGGAATACGACAGGTATCACGGTTGCTGGTACATCTGGAGTAGTTGGTAATGCAAGTAATCAACTTTATTATCCATGGGGATTGGTATTAACTTATGAAAATACACTTTATGTGACTGATCGATATAATAACAGAGTTCAAAAATATCTTCGAGGAAGTTTAAATGGTACGACGGTGGCTGGACAAGCTAATGCAACGACATGCTCTTCATATCAGTGCTTACGACATCCATCATCTATCGCTCTTGATGATAATGAAAATTTGTTCATTTCCGAAGCACACAATCATCGCGTTGTTTTATGGAAGAAAGATGCGACTATAGGAGAACTCGTAGCAGGAACAGGTACGATTTCTGTTGTTTATGCATAAATTCATTCAACATGTATATGTATTCGGTTAGGTGGTGGAACTGGCAATAATCAGTTTCTTTATCCATATAACATTGCTCGTGATAAACAAAGTGGTACTCTCTATGTGTCTGATACTGCCAACGATCGGGTAATGCGCTACAGTGAAGGTAACAATACAGGTGTTCTTGTTGCTGGAGGAAACGGTCGAGGAAACAATACCAATCAGTTGAGCTATCCCATGGGGATTTATTTTGAATCGTCGTCAAATAGTGTTTTAATTGCTAACAGGTTTGAAAATAATATTGTTCGTTGGCGAATAGGTGACAGTGACTGGACACTAGTCGCTGGTAATCTAAATTCATCAAGAGGAAATTCTCCATCTTCACTTAACGATCCCTTTGCATTGACCATAGATCCAATGGGAAATCTGTACGTCGCTGATAGTGGTAATCATCGAATACAGTTCTTTTCTCTTGGACAAGCAGAAGGAAGAACCATTGCTGGAATTACTGGTGTTCAGGGTTCTAGTTCTACTTTGTTACGCTCACCTTTTGCAATAACTTTGGATAATCAGCTGAATCTCTATATTGGTGACACTGGAGGTCATCGTGTACAAAAATTTCTTCGTTACTAAGAAAATCATTAACATACGATCTGGCATACTCAACGAAAAAATATGATTTTCTTTGTTGGATCTTCGAGTTGGTGTGACGAAAGTTTTGAAACACTTTTCAGTTTGTCTATATTTTGGCTTGAGAAAGTGATCCAATTCTGATTTTACTTTTAAAAGATAGAACATAAAATGTTGTATAAGGAATATACAAAGAACTATTAATTGAATAGTCAAAAGGATTTTCTCTCAGTTAGCATGAACAACGTCTATAGTAAACTGGTGTCGTTTTACACTAAAATCTTTCTATACTATTGTTTAGAGAGTTATTTTAAAAAATTCGTCTTGAAAACATCCACAAAACAAGTTGAAATAAATTCGGATGAATGCTATTTGAGAAATTTTTCATTTTTTCTTGAGTTAATTTAATGATGCTGTTTTTGATTATTCAAGATTTCGAAAAGACAATAGAACAATTAAACTTCTTTCTTGATCTTAACTATCTTCAAATCATTGAACAGAACTTTTTCAGATCTTCGCAAGATCTTTGCTTCCCAGATAATCGACTAGGAAGGTCAGTCCATATGAAGCATTGTTTTTTAATCAATCTTCTCATTCGGTCGCAGAGTTCTTCACATAGGGACAAGCAATAATAAAAATATCGAGCTTCAACAAATAATCATCATAGAAATCTTAAAAAGTGCTCTACAATGTAAAAAAAAACACATTCTTATTCATTTTTCATTACAATGGTCCACACAACCAGCAAACATTCTATTTCGCGAGAACAAGTTGTTTTTCTTCTTTAATATTTCGAACTTCATCTGTTCAGATTAATGTTTATTTTAGCATGGGCATCATTATCGTGATAGAAAAGGATCATCAGTTATTATTCATGTCAAAGTACGAGATTTACGAAACGATTATCAAAGTCGTTCAACACATACAATCGTATCAAAAAAACAAACTATTTCACCGTCGTTTCAAACGACTTCCAATCCTGCATCCGCTTTGTGGGCCAATTCAAGAGATTATCGAGTAAAACATGAAAACAATTCTAACCGAAGAAAACATAAAAAGTAGGATTCATCTTCTGTATTCGGTATGCAATATAATTTGCTATTAGGGTGAAACGCAAATGTAAAGTTGTGATATTCATCGGTGTACTTAGTGTAGTTATATCATTACTTACAATACTACTTTATCTATTACTTACATCAACTAACAAATATCGGTCGAGTAAGAAAAATACTCTTCAAAATATAATTCGTAGGAAATATACAGACGACTTTTTTTGTAGACGAGAATGTCACCTTGCGTTGGAATACAACAGGTATTACGGTTGCTGGTACAACTAATGTAGTCGGTAATGGAAGTGATCAACTTTATAATCCATGGGGATTGACAATAACATATGAAAATACACTTTATGTAGCTGATCGATTTAATCACCGAATTCAAAAATATCTTCGAGGAAGTTTAAATGGTACAACAGTGGCTGGGCAAGCTAATGCAACAACATGCCCATCTTATCAATGTTTACGCTACCCATCATCTATCGCTCTTGATGATAATGAAAATTTGTTCATTTCCGACACAAACAATCATCGTGTTGTTTTATGGAAGAAAAATGCGACAATAGGGGAACTCGTAGCAGGAACAGGTATAACTTCCTTGTTTTTTATGTGTAAATTTCTTCCACGCATATTCGGTTAGGTAGTGGAAGTGGTAATGATCAGTTTTCACTTCCATATAGTATTGCTCGTGATAAACAAAGCGGTACACTCTATGTGTCTGATAATGGAAATGATCGGGTAATGCGCTATACTAAAGGTAATAATACAGGTGTTCTAGTTGCTGGTGGGAATAGTCGAGGAAACGATACCAATCAGTTGAACTATCCCATGGGAATCTATTTCGAGTCATTATCCAACAGTCTTATCATTGCTAATACGTATGCACATAATATTGTTCGTTGGCGAATAGGTGAGAATAATTGGACATTAATCGCTGGTAATCTAAATGCATCAAGAGGAAATTCACCGTCTTCATTTTCTGATCCCCTTGATTTGACCGTGGATCCAATGGGAAATCTGTACGTCGCCGATCGTAGTAATAGACGAGTTCAATCTTTCTCAGCTGGACAAACAGAAGGAAGAACCATTGCTGGAATTACTGGTGTTCAGGGTTCTAATTCTAATTTGTTAAATGGACCTTGTGGTATAATATTTGACAGTCAGCTGAATCTATATGTTGTTGACACTGTGGGTAATCGTGTACAGAAATTTTTGCGTTACTAAAGTAAATATTTCGGCCGTTCCTTCCAGTATCTCACAGAGGTGGGAGTGAATCTCAAAAAACATTTGAGCACGCGCCCTTAGATTCGAGGTACTCATGTGATTGATTTTTTTTTAAATTTCATATTCGTTACAATTTTATGTTGTTATATTTTTCTCCCTTGTCGATTATCTTGCAAGTAAGATCTTGGTTAAACTTCAAACTAGTATAAATCCCAAAGTAAGTCATTGAAAGTGAAAGAGAAAAATCTCTTTTGCATATTCACATAATTTTTATCAAATGATAATACACTTAAATTATGTCCAAAGAAGTGAAAATATTTTGGTAAACGATTAGATGAGGATCTGTTGAGGTGTTGATATTCATGCATACTTCGGCAGTATAATCTGTGAAATTCTTTTTACCTATGAAACCAGTAGCGCTCATTCGAGTGATTCGCTGACCCTTTTCATCGCAACCAGGCAGATTAGCTGAAAGCATAGAATAGCATAAAAAAATCATTTATAACGTCAGTTCATACGTAGCATTGTTTCTTAATCAATCTTCTCATTCGACCACAGCCATTCATATAGTGAGACACACTAATAAAAACGTAAGTCTTCAACCACTTACGGTCATAGAAATCTTAAAAGTGCTCTAGAATATAAAAAGAAAACATTCTTATTCATTTTTCATTGTAATGTCGCACACAACTAGCAACCATTCTATTTCGCATAAAAAAGTATTGTCTCTTCTTTGATGTTTCGAACCATGTCTGTTCAAATTAATGTTTCTTTTAGTGTGGACATCATCATCGTCATAGAAAGGCGTCATCTGTCATTATTCATGTTAAAGTTCGGCATTTACCAACCGATTATCGATGTCATTCAACAGAAACAGTTCGATCAAAGAAACTAACTATTCCACCATCGTCTCTAAATCACACACAATCTATTCAACAAACGACTTCCAATCCTACATCAGCTTTGTGGGCTAATTCAAGAGATTATCGAATAAAACATAAAAGGTAGGACATGTTCTGTATTTGATATCCGATATAATTTTCCATTAGAGAGAAACGAAAATCCAAAGTGGTGATATTCATCGGTGTACTTATTGTAATTATCACATTACTTACAATATTGCTTTGTCTATTACTTACATCAACGTCGAAATATCGACCGATTAAAAAAAGTATTTTACAAAATATAAATCGCAGGAAATACGGATGAACTTTTTCGATGTAGATGAGAATGTCACCTTGCGTTGGAATACGACAGGTATCACGGTTGCTGGTACATCTGGAGTAGTTGGTAATGCAAGTAATCAACTTTATTATCCATGGGGATTGGTATTAACTTATGAAAATACACTTTATGTGACTGATCGATATAATAACAGAGTTCAAAAATATCTTCGAGGAAGTTTAAATGGTACGACGGTGGCTGGACAAGCTAATGCAACGACATGCTCTTCATATCAGTGCTTACGACATCCATCATCTATCGCTCTTGATGATAATGAAAATTTGTTCATTTCCGAAGCACACAATCATCGCGTTGTTTTATGGAAGAAAGATGCGACTATAGGAGAACTCGTAGCAGGAACAGGTACGATTTCTGTTGTTTATGCATAAATTCATTCAACATGTATATGTATTTGGTAAGGATATGGAAGTGGTAATAATCAGTTTCGCTTTCCATATAACATCGCTCGTGATACACAAAGTGGTGGACTCTATGTGGCTGACACTGGCAATGATCGGATAATGCGCTATACTGAAGGTACTAATACAGGTGTTCTTGTCGCTGGTGGAAATGGTCGAGGAAACAATACTAATCAGTTGAATTTCCCCACCGTAATTTATTTCGAGTCATCATCCAACAGTCTTATTATTGCTAACACAGACTCTAATAATATTGTTCGTTGGCGAATAGGTGATAGTAACTGGACACTAGTCACTGGTAGTCTGAATGCATCAAGAGGAAATTCACCATCTTCACTTGATCGTCCCCATGGATTGACCGTCGATCCAATGGGAAATCTGTACGTCGCTGATACTAATAATCAGCGCATTCAGTTCTTTTCTGTTGGGCAAACAGAAGGAAGAACCATTGCTGGAATTACTGGTGTTCAGGGTTCTAATTCTACTTTGTTACACAATCCTTTTTCAGTAGCATTTGATAATCAGCTAAATCTATATGTTGCTGACACGTATGGGAATCGTGTACAAAAATTTCTTCGTTACTAAGAAACTCATTAACATACAGTTTTCGTTCATATACATTGTGAAATGTGATTTTGTACAACTGTTCTTTTTCTTCTTATCAAAACATAAAGTGCTTGCCACACTTATATAATTACAATAACAAGAAAGAAAGTTGAAATCGCTACACGATGCGGAGTAGTTGGCTGCCGTCAAACGTCTAATTCGAGCTCCGATCAAAATGCTCAATAGAAGTTATTAACAGAAGAACCGTTGTTTACATAAGACAAGTAACAATCATTGATTCTCGTTTAAAAATAACCGAAAAAAGGGCCATTTGTTAACATACTGAAAAAATTAATTTTTATTGAAGATTATTGTTTATTTTAATTACGGCAGTGCATCACGTGTTCGAAATAATAGGCTGAATGTTTATTTAATCTTCCATTTTTACAATTTTCTTTGTTCGCAATTAAAATCAAGAAAAGTAGCACTGCATGAATCACAGGTTTCATCAATATCGTAAAAATTTTTGTACACGATGATTGTTTGTATCTGATACGTATAAATTCAATTGATTGTCAACAGTCACTTCCATTGGTACGGAAAGAAGAGAAGCGTTGTTGCCTGACAGCCCTGTTACACCAGCAATTGTGAGACCCTCTAATTGACCAACGGGAAAAAATTGAATACGATTGTTATAGCTATCAGGAACGTATAAATTTCCGATAACATCAACACCTATACCTTCAGGACGATTTAATTCCGCTGATGTATTACCTCCTATCATAGAAACGTTACCAGCCAAACGTATCCATTCATTAGTACCAATTATCCATCTCAATATACTGCTACGAGTATAATCGGATATAATGAGACTATTTGTCGCTGCTTCAAAATAAACACCGGTCGGATTACAAAGTTGTGTTTTCGCATTTCCGCAAGACGTTCCACCCGCAACGATTTCTGATGTGGTATTGGAAAAATAACGTACTATGCGTATATTATTAGTATCTGCAATGTATAATCTATCAGAGTTCTCATCGATACTAATGCCTTGAGCTACGGCAAGTCGATTAAGTGCACTTCCACTGCTACCTGTAGATATGGAAACAAAAACAGTATGTATAAAATATAACAACGCTTTTGTATATTTTACCTGTTCCAGCCACCATAATACCTGATGATGATCCGACAGGCCAAAATTGTACTCGATGATTCTGCCGATCTGAAACATAAATGCTCTTGTTTGACGTCACCCTAATTTTTCTAGCTAAATTTAAAAAAGAAACACCTGATCCAGATATGCCATTAGACTGACCACATACAGTAGTACCATTAGATGCACCCTGAAGATAACGTTGTACTCTGCTATTTCCACTGTCTGCAATATACAGTGCATATGACCAATCAAATGCTAATCCATTAGGTTGTTTGAGTTTATCGGAATCAGTTCCTGGCACTCCAGTCACTCCAGCTACAGTTATACCTGTTTTATTCCATCTTAGTATTGGATCAATACCCTCTTTTTCTCGATATTTTTTCGATTTTGGAAAGATAATGGTAAAAATAATAACAGCAATAAAAATGCATAACATCAAACCAAAGAAGATCGACAAATATAATTTTTGATGACGGAAATTCTTCTTTCTCTTCCGATGATTATTTCTCACGATACCCCATTTATCTATTTTGTTTATTACGTTCATAGATTGTCCACTTTGATCATCGATAGAGATAGACGATGTTTTTTCTTTTTTACGATGATGATGATAAACCGATGACGACTTCGTATTCGTCGATGAAGCGCGTATATTAACATGAATAATACTACTGCTGCATCTTTTCTTTTTAATTTTATGTTTTTTATTCTGACTACTTGTTCTCATATTCAACTGAATTCTATGTACAATGAATATTTTATTTTCAACCAGACGATTGGCATACAGGTTTATGTAAAGATAAAGACAAAAAAGTGCTGTTTAGATTAATAAATATTCTGATCACTCTGGAATGAATTATGCTTGTTGTTTTTTTGTTTCGTATAAAAAGTTACAATAAGATCTTTTGCTAACAATTGACCTAATCATTCAACATTCTACTTGATTTCTTGAACTAGATATGCACACATGGCAAATAGAATTTCTCTTTCTCATATCAAAGTCGGCGAAATAAGAAAAAAAATGTAGTTATCAGTATTTTATTGAATTCTCATATGAATTTATTCAATTTTGTATTCGTTCTCAACTGAACAGAAATCGATTCGATTATGTTAATAAAAAAAATAGTCCTAATACAATGACATTTGAAGATTTATATAAACAAAACGTAACATCGATTATTAGATGGTATTGAAAGTTGTTCATTAAAAAACTTGAATCATCGTTTCAAATGTGATCAAGAAACAAAATGTATTGCATACTGGCGTGTGCTGGTATCTCATCAACTTTCGTGTTTACATATCAATCGAACGAATGATGATATTATTGATTGTCTCACTTAATGAGATATCAATGAATTCTAATAGGATGCTTTTAACGAAAAATAAACAAAACGAGTTGAGGAATTATATGAATCGATGGATTTGTAATCGTGGTATCATGACTGATGAATAAAATCAAATTCAATTATTTGTACGAACGTGATTGCTCAAAAAAATATAATATCTATCTTCTCTATGTTAATCGTTCGAAAAATCTCTCGACAAATTACAGTGTACATTTTGATATTTTTGATAAAGAAACGATGCAACATCGTGAATAAAAATGACTTTAGATTGTGCCATGTTGAGTTGTGGACATCATGGTCAATGTTCTCAATATGTATAAATTATTGTCATATACCTTATACTATAATCTTTGTTCATTAAAATCAATTTCGTTTGGTCCTACGATTTGTATTTGTCCAATAGGTAAATTATATGTAAAAACAATGGCAAATATTTTCATGATCGTCCCAATTGTCCAAATTCATTTATTTGTATTTGTTAAGACTGTTCCTATTGACCACGTTATCAAATTTCAACAAAGGGTTTCGGTCTTTCATTGGATGTTATTCTTGGCTATCAATTTCGAACAAATCAATCATTTAAACAACAACGTTTCTTCTTGTTTCTCAAATGCCTTTTAAGTATTGATGATTGGTTAAATACATTTGTTTGTCTACACAAAGAAGAAAATTATACTGAACAGTTACAAAGTCAATTGGTACTTTATTATCATGCCAATTACCTCGTTTGATCATTTCATTTTTACCATCAGATGTTTATAAAACTGAATTTAATAATATTTTTGCGCATGTAAAGAAATATGTAACGAGAAAATTTTAAGTACGTAATCAAGAATCTTTACAACAGTTTTCAATGAAAAGAACTTCCTTATTTAGCCATTTACATGGAATTCAAAGCTATTTTAGAAATATTTCATTTTTTCGTAACTGAATGATGTTGCTTTTCATTATTCAAGATCTTGAAAAGACAATGGAAGAGTTAAACTTCTTTCTTGACCTTGACTATCTTCACATATTTCAACAGATCCTTTAAGATCTATGGTACATATATACGTATATTATGACGACAAAAAAAAATTATATTTCTAAGAACTTGGCAAGATCATTACTTCCAAGATAATTGATTACAAACGTGTTTTTTAATCAATCCTCTCATTCGACCACAATCATTCATATAGTGATAGATGCTAATAAAAATATAGGTATTCATTGAAGAATGATCCTAGAAGTCTTAAAAGTGGTCTACAGTATAAAAAGTACACACTCCTATTCATTTTTCATCGCAATGGCCCATACAACTAGCAACCATTCTATTTCACGAAAACAAGTGCTTTTTCCTCGTTAATATCTCGAACTTTATCTAATCAAATTAATTTTTCTTTTAGCGTCGACATCATCGTCGTCATAGAAAAGCATCATCTGTTATTATTCATGTTAAAGTACGAGATTTACCAAACAGTTGTCTAAGTCGTTCAACACATACAATCGTATCAAAAAAACAAACTATTTCACCATCGTCTCTAAACCGCACACAATCTATTCAATCACCGACTTCCAATCCTTCATCAGCGTTGTGGGCAAATTCAAGAGATTATCGAATAAAACATAAAAAGTACGACATTTAATATCGTTGATGTCTGATATAATTTTCCATTGGGATGAAACAAAAATGCAAAGTTGCGATATTCATCGGTACACTTATTGTAGTCATATCATTACTTACAATACTACTTTCTGTATTACTTACATCAACTTCCAAATATCGCCGGATTAAGAAAAGTATTTCCCAAAATATAATTCGTAGGAAATACGAATGAATGTTTCATTGTAGATGAAAATGTCACTCTACGATGGAATACGACAGGTATTACTGTTGCAGGTAAAGCTGGCGCATTTGGAAATGCAAGTAATCAACTTTATTTTCCATGGGGTTTAGCATTAACTTCTGAAAATACACTTTACGTGGCTGATTGGCTTAATCACAGAGTTCAAAAATATCTTCGAGGAAGTTTAAACGGTACGACGGTGGCTGGACAAGCCAATGCAACGACATGTTCCTCTTATCAGTGCTTACAAGGCCCATCATCTATCGCTCTTGATGATAATGAAAATATGCTTATTTGCGCGTCAGACATTCATCGTGTTGTTTTATGGAAGAAAGATGCGACTATAGGAGAACTCGTAGCAGGAACAGGTACGATTTCTGTTGTTTATGCATAAATTCATTCAACATGTATATGTATTTGGTAAGGGTATGGAAGTGGTAATAATCAGTTTCTCTTTCCATATAGCATCGCTCGTGATACACAAAATGGTGCACTCTATGTGTGTGATACTGAAAATGATCGGGTAATGCGCTATACTGATGGTAATAATACAGGTGTTCTTGTTGCTGGTGGAAATGGTCGAGGAAACAATATCAATCAGTTGAACTATCCATTGGCGATTTATTTCGAGTCAATATCCAATAGTCTTATCATTGCCAACGCCGCATCCCATAATATTGTTCGTTGGCGAATAGGTGAGAATAACTGGACATTAATCACTGGTAATCTAAATGCATCAAGAGGAAGTTCACCGTCTTCATTTTCTGATCCCTATGGATTAACTGTAGATCCGATGGGAAATTTATATGTCGCTGATACTAGCAATCGTCGAATACAGTTCTTTTCTCTTGGAAAAACAGAAGGAAGAACCATTGCTGGAATTACTAATGTTGCGGGTTATAATCCCATGTTGTTTACTGCACCTTATGGAATAACATTTGATAATCAGCTAAATCTATATGTAGCTGACACTCGGGCTCATCGTGTACAGAAATTTTTGCGTTACTAAAATGAATATTTCTTTCCTTCTTATCACGGACAATTTTTTATTGTCCGTTATTGAAAATTACGTCTCAGGACGAAGAATCTGAATCTAAGATCTGATTAGATACGATAAATTTTTGTATACTGTTAATAGTTCAGTTCTCCTCTATTTTAGTAATGAAAGTCTTATTTACATGAGTTTTTTTTTTAATAATTTTATTTTTAAATTTATGTGATAACTTAATCGAACTTCGACACACGCATTAACATAAAAATAAAAATCACAACAATAAAAAATTGGGTATTTTTTACATATTACATTTAAAACATCGCTTTTGTTCAACAATATTTTTGGTTATATATGTAATGTTAGTCTTTTTAAAGACCATACTGAATAGATTGATATTTAACATGTCAGATAGCTTTTTAATTAAAAGAAAAGACCTTTTAAGTCATATTTTAGGTTTTATTGAATTAAAATAAATCACTTAACGGATCTTAGTAAGTCCAACAATCTCCGACTGTCGAAAATCAGAGGATTTACTACGATCCTATAAGATCTTGTGATGCACATTCGCCCAGGGGTGCTTATCTTCTCATTCAATCACAGTCATTCGTATAGTGATAGACACCGATAAAAATATAGGTCTTCATTGAATAATAATCATAAAACTCTTAAAAGTGGTCTACAATACAAAAAGAACACACTCCTATTCATCTTTCATCACAATGACCCATACAACTAGCAACCATTCTATTTCACGAAAACAAGTGCTTTTTCTTCGTTAATATCTCGAACTTTATCCAATCAAATTAATTTTTCTTTTAGCGTCGACATCATCGTCGTCATAGAAAAGCATCATCTGTTATTATTCATAGATGCAGAGGAACCTATAATAACATGATACTGGGTGTTGAGGGTGTTCGAAATAGCTGAGTTATTCAATGATTCAAACCGGACAACACGTATTCACGAGTGCTATTTGTCATCGCATTCACAGATGAAGGAAAAAATGTATTTGCTAATGTTGATTTGTGAATGAAAGATATCTGCAGAGAGAAAGTCTGCTGTTATCAATTGTCTTATAAATCGTCGTATTTATTAATTGACACAACTTTTGTAAGAAGATAAATAATTGAAAAGTTAAACGAAAATCAGCTGGTTCAATTTGAAAAAATTGTGTGCACGGACATTGGAGAGAAGAATTAAATTCATTTTGTGATTTTAAATGAAGTACAGTATCAAACGATGGGTTTTATTTTGCTCGTTTGGGGACTAGCAAAGTGAGTTCATATGACTAACGATTAGATAAAAGATCGACTCCAAAACAATAGATGTTTATGAAACTAGAGGCGAAATTCAACTAAATGCAAAAGCAAACTAATGGTAATCATTGAATATTATAAATAGCTATCATTCACTTTCTATTATCTACACATGTTACCATCAATTAGTTTTCAATACTGTATCTTTTCTTTTGTATATACAGTATTGGAGAAAATTATAAGAACAAACTTTTTTTCTTTCGCCCTGCTCTTTCCGAATATAGTGTAGTATATTCTAAAAGACCAGATTGAAATCTACATTTGGGAATGAATTCGATTTAAATATATCTTATGTGGAGAAAAAAAGCAAAAAGAAATAATGAAAAACACATCTGTTCTTATAATTTTGTCTAGTACTGTGTATATATATATAAAACATATGTTGAAAAATATTCAATCAATTATCACTATTGATTTCTTTATTTTTGAAATGACGACAAACACTTTTGTACAATCTTTCCAAAAGTTCTTCAAGATAAATGATAAAACAACGGTCAATACTGACATTGAATCACGTCACATTCACTCAGCTCCTGAATTGGTGTCATTTGTTAATAATATTAAATTAGAACTTCAAAAACTTGAAACTAGTGGAAAAAGTCTGATTGCTGATATCAATGCGCTCAAAGGTGATACGATATCACACGCTCTTGTCCTATGTGAATTCGCAAATACTATCCTTCTCGGAAATCCAATCGATGATCATGCTTTAGAAATTGATAAGATTATTGTTATGCTTTATACACTTCCACCTAACAGTCAATTCGGTGCATTGATAAGTAAAATCTTTATTGGTCTTCTCTGGAATCAACTTCCACATCCACTTGCTAGTCTTCAAAATTTAGCTGGATATCAATGGAGAACTGCAGATGGATCCAATAATAATCTTGCTTTTCCAAATGTTGGTACATCGGGACAAACATATATTCAAGATTGTCTTTCTCGACGACCTCGTCCAGATCAACTTCCTGATCCAGGTCTTATCTTTGATCAACTTTTAAAAAGATGTCCAGGAAAAAATGGTCAATTCAAAGCGAGTGACTTTCATATTTCAAGTAATCTCTTCTACTTAGCAACACTTATTACACATGATTTATTCAATTCTGATGATACAAAGAGAAATATTAATCTCTCGACTAGTTATTTAGATTTAAGTCCACTCTATGGTACAACAAGACAAATTCAAGAATCTATTCGAACAGGAAACAATGGCCGTCTTAAACCAGATCGTTATGCAGATATTCGATTTTGGCTTCAACCTGCTGGTGTAACAGCTGTTCTTGTTCTTTTCAATCGAAATCATAATTATCTCGCAGAAAATCTTCTCAAAATTGACGAAAATGCACGATTCAGTACTCTTGATGATAAACATCGTGACGAAGCACTTTTTCAAACTGCACGACTTATTAATGAACGAACATATGTAAATATTATTTTACATGATTATTTACGAGTTATTCTTGGTATTAATCGAACGAATAGTTCATGGACATTAGATCCTAGACAAGATTTTTCGAACGTCGGTACTGGTGGAAATATACCTATCGCCACGGGTAATCAATGTTCACTTGAATTCAATTTTTTATATCGATGGCATCATGCAACAAGTGTTGAAGATGAATTATGGCTTGAAGAAAAAATGATGAGTCTTGTTGGTGATTGGAAGAATATGGATATGAAAACAATGTTTCAAAAATTAGCAGAAGTTAAATCAGAACAAAAACTAAACTCTCGACTTCTTCGTGGTAAAGATGGACTTTTTAAAGATAAAGATCTTGCAAAAGCATTAATCGATGGTTGTAAGAATATTTCTGGTGCGTTTGGTGGTCAAAATACTCCTGATATTTTTCGTAATATCGAAATAAGTGGTATTTTACATGCTAGAAGTATGGGTATCTGTACATTGAATGAATATCGAAGTCAATTAAAATTAAAAAAATATCAATCATTCAAAGAATTAAATCCAGAATTAGCAGAGCAATTAGCAAAACTGTATAAGACAATTGACGATGTCGAATTATATCCTGGTTTACTTTGTGAAGAAAAGAAGCCTGCTATTGATGGTAATGGACTTTGTCCAAATTATACCACTGCATTTGCTATTTTATCTGATGCAGTAGCACTTGTTCGTGGAGATCGATTTCATACGAAAGATGCAACATATTTTAATCTTACGAAATTTGGTATCGAAGATAGTCAATCTGTTGATACAATCGATTTTGGTACTCTTATTGGACGAAAATTAATTGCCAGACATTTAAGTAGTGTCTATACTCCAAATAATGTTTATGCAATTTTTCCGTTTACTTTACCAAGTGAAACATGGAAGAACTTGGGTGATAAACGATCAAATTATGATTTTAATGAACCAATGTAAAAAACAAGAACACGGACGAAAGGTGAAGGTTTCATTTTAAATATATTCGAATTAAATTAAATAAAATAACCAAAGTTGAAAACTTACATTTAAAGAAAGAAAGGTACAGAAGAAATTTTTTATATAGAGTTTCGTATTACTTCTTTTCACAACCATTCAATGCCACCTACCGATTTATGGAAATATTCAAAATTATTTTTATTCAGTTATGAATAATAGAAAAAAGGAAGTAAATATTATTCATCAATTCTTTCTTTAGCACTTCCTTTACTATAATTATGTATGATTTTTTTTAATTCATGGTTTCGCAAATATGACGTCATTAAATCAGCAAATTTCGGTATATAAAAACAGTAGCAAGTTCTTATTCGTTGCTTTCATTACTCGCAAACAACTGTTTTTTCGTAATAGATTATAATTTCAAATGAATTCATATACATTCGACAACTTAGTTAGCTCGTTACAGAAAGGTGGTACTGATAAAAACAAAGTTGATTCGATTAAAACAACTGTACAAGCGGCTAAAGCTGTATCGGCATCTCAAATGGCTCAATTATTGAAATTTGTTTCATTTAGTTCTGGAAAACTCGAAGCAGCAAAAGCAGGATATCAATATACGACTGATCCCTATTCTTATGGTAACATTGTTGGAGAGGCATTTTCATTTAGTAGTGATAAGGCCAAATTGAATGCATACATTCGTGACAATTCACACTGATCGTGATGTTATTGTTTTTTTTTTGAAAATCAAGAATATTTTAAAAACTAACATTTTTAATAATCATTAAAAAAATATCTTGTCCATTGCAAATTGTGCTCCACTAACCTAATTCAAAATAAAGAAACATTACTCGATGAAATTTTATTGTTCATTCTTCAAAGACTCAATCTGATTGAAGTTTTTTAGACGTTACTAACTATAATTACTTACTACGCAATACTGGGAAATACTGAACTGAACAATTTTGCAAGTAAATTTTACTCTCGAAAATGACATCAATAATTAAATTTCTGTAAATGGAATTAACACATATTCTTATCATTTTGTGCTCATCGTGCTGATTCCCACGGCAATGAGCTACAATGTAGGCAACATGAGGTACTGATCTGACTGATTTTTTAAAATTTTTACTGTCGTTATTAAAAAGTGAACAAAATTTCAAGTAATAGATTTCACAATTTCTATGTTATGTAGGAAGATACGTAGCATTGTTTTCAGTCAATCTTCCTGATTCGATCACAGTCATTCATATAGTCATAGGCACCGATAAAAATATAGGTCTTCATTCAAAACTAATCATATGAAATCTTAAAAGTAGTGCACAATATAAAAAGAAATTTCTTTTTATTCATTTTTCATTACAATGGCCCACAGAACGAGCAACCACACTATTTCGCGAAAACATGTGATTTTCATCTTTAATATCTCGAAATTTATCTAATCAAATTAATTTTTCTTTCAGCACGGACATCATCATCGTCGTAGAAAAGCATCATCTATTATTATTCATGTTAAAGTGCGAGATTTACCAAACGACTGTCGACGTCATCAAACACATACAGTTGCATCAACAAAACAAACTATTTCACCGTCGTCTCAAACGACTTCCAATCCTGCATCAGCTCTGTGGGCCAATTCAGAAGATTATCGAATAAAACATCAAAAGTAGGATTCGTTTTCTGTATTCGGTATGCAATATAATTTTCCATTAGGGTGAAACGAAAATACAAAGTTGCGGTATTCATCGGTACATTTATGATAGTTATCACATTAGTTACAATACTACTTTCTCTATTACTTACATCAACATCAAAATATCGGTCGAATAACAAAAGTATTTTTCGGAATATAATTCGTAGGATATATGGATGATTTTTTTCCATATAGATGAGAATGTCACTCTACGTTGGAATATAACAAGTATTACTGTTGCAGGTAAAGCTGGTGTACGTGGTAATGCAAGTAATCAATTTTATTATCCATGGGGATTGGCAGTGACTTATGAAAATACACTTTACGTAGCTGATCGATCTAATCACCGTGTTCAAAAATATCTTCGAGGAAGTTTAAATGGTACGACGGTAGCTGGGCAAGCCAATGCAACGACATGCTCCTCTTATCAATGTTTATGGAACCCAACGTCTATCGCTCTTGATAATAATGAAAATTTGTTCATTTCCGAGGAACTCAATCATCGTGTCGTTTTATGGAAGAAAGATGCAATTATAGGAGAACTCGTAGCAGGAACAGGTATAACTTTTATTTCTTATATGTAAATTCATTCAACAGATGTGTGTATTCGGTCTTGAGGGTATGGAAGTGGTAATAATCAGTTTCGCTTTCCATATGGCATGGTTCGTGACCTACAAAGTGGTACACTCTATGTGTCTGATTATAGAAATGACCGGATAATGCGCTATACTGAAGGTAATAATACAGGTGTTGTTGTTGCTGGTGGAAATGGTCGAGGAAACAATACTAATCAGCTGAACGGTCCGGTGGGGATCTATTTCGAGTCATTATCCGACAGTCTTATTATTGCTAACACAGACGCTAATAATATTGTTCGCTGGCGAATAGGTGACAGTAACTGGACATTAATCGCTGGTAATTTGAATGTATCAAGCGGAAACTCATCATCTTCTTTGTCTGGTCCCTATGCATTAACTGTTGATCCAATGGGAAATGTGTACGTTGCTGATAGTGGTAATTATCGAATACAGTTCTTTTCGCTTGGACAAACAGAAGGAAGAACTATTGCTGGAATAACTGGCGTCCTGGGTTATAATTCTATGTTGTTAAGTGCACCTTATGGAATAACGTTTGATAATCAGCTAAATCTATATGTTTCTGACACTTGGGGCCATCGTGTACAGAAATTTTTGCGTTACTAAGAAAATCATTCACATTTTTTAGTGCAAAAAAACAACGTTAAGGTTTTTTCTTCTTCTTCCCTTGATATGAATTGTTGAATGTAGTTTCATACGACGAATATCTTTTTCATCTTATCAAAGTCTAAAGTGAAAGTATAGTGTGGTAGCATTTACATTTATACTGGGTGATTTTTATGAGACAGTTTGTACTGAAACGAAATTAATGTATTACATGGAATAATTGGCCGTCGTCAAGATGTTGAAAAATATGTTCAATCAGCAATTCTTTTCGCAAATGTAACTCAACTTCTTCAAAAACGTGAGGAATTTGCTGTGTTTGAAGATTATTTTGGATCTGCTTTAAAAATCTAGTAGCAGCATGTAAAAAATATGATGAAGAACGTTTCATTCAGTTACATTTAAGTACAACTGAAACTTCGCATCTTAATTTTACTAAAAGAGGTATCAATGAAGACGAAGCTAAAGCGTATGCGTTTACAATTGCTTTTTATACAAATGCAGTCATAGTTATAGTTATGTATTACCTTATCAAAGGTCTCTCTCATATTCCGTTCCATTGGGGTAAAGTTATTCGATATGTTAAATTAAAAGATCAAGATTTGAATGATTATCAACCTGGTGAAATTCTAACATGGCTAGAATTTAGTAGTTCAGATAAAAGTAACGATAATAATCCTAAACATTTGACTTATTTCAAAGATCGAAATACGAAATTTATTATTTATTCACTAACTGGCCGAGGTATAAAGAACTCGGTCTTACGGAACATGCCATTCCCAAATCAACAACTGAATCTGCATTAACTTTCCTTCGATCCGAATTCGGCGTTGAATCTTCAAAGTTTCGTCCTTTTTAAATAAATCACTGCGGCGATGGATCAGTCGTGCATTTTTCACTTAGGACATACCAAAAGTATCGAGATTTATATTATAGGAAAACAATGTAAATGGAATTTTATCAAATACAAGCGTTTTTTCCCTCACTTTACACCAAACTCACATGAATCCGTCGACTAACACTGGAACAAAAGGTCAAAAATTATATTTAGAAGAAGTTTTACAACAAGATTATCAATCATGGCTTTCGTATTTTCAATTAATTCAATCAACTATTAAAGTGATTATTTCGAAACATAAGGAATAGGTTTTTTCCACAAAAGTAGAGTTTTATCCTATATTTTGTAAGTGTTTTAATGCACTCTCTATGTACTGACACGCTTTTATCTGATTATGTGTTTCAGCACAGGTCAAGAAACATAATACGTTATTTTCGCATGTTCAAATATGCTACATGCATTTGTTGAAACTCGAACTGCTTCATCAGTATGTCTCTGTCTAAGTGCAAAGTCGTGAAGCTTCAACATAATATGTCACCGCCTCAACATAGTTTTCTAATCCTTGGGCATACAAAACACCAATATTGTTATGTATAATAGCAACTGTGTTTTCGGGTCATCTTGAATGTATTGTTTCGCTTCTTTGAATTTTTCAAGTGCACAAACTCGATCAATTATTCATTCGAATTTATTATCTGGATCAGTTAACCCAGCACTAAATCTCTTGATTTCTTGTTCCATACTCTGTGGTTATCTTTGTATTGTGAGTAAGCATAAGTTACCATATCGTCAACTTCAGTTTGATCATTCGTCTCATATTTTCAATGGTGAAAGTCAACAATTGATATACCATAAAAATTTCGCGTGCTATTTCTGAAGATCACGAACAGTATTATGTTGCTTTGAAAAACTGAGATTTGGTTGAAACCACCGATAATAGATTATTGTGCAAGAATTAAACTTGGTTTTAATCGATTTTGTTTTTTCAATGAAGTTCTATAACAAAATCAACTTACATATAATCTGGATGTTGATGTTGTAAAGAGAATACATGTTGATAGATATTCAGTGCCTTTTCAAAGAGTTCTAATGCTTGTTACCATTCACTTGTTTTTCATGTATCAAGGCAATACTAGGATGATCACTAGGAAGTGATTTTAACTTTATTTGGAGTGACTGTTGATAATATTCTATTGCAAGATCATATTTATTCAGATTAGAATAAACATTACCAATATTATTGTGAGAATTAGCAATATTTGGATGATTGAAAGGTAAATGTTGTTCGTGAATAGCTAATGACTTTTTGTGAAAATCTAACGCTTTGTTGTATTTTTTCTGGTCTCATCACTTTTTCGTTTATATTATGAATCACTGAACTCAAAAAGTCGAAAAGTATATGGATTTAAAGAAGAACATGTATTAAAATGGTTTTATGCCATCGGACAATATGACTGATTTTGAATGTTTTTATTATTTGCCAAGAATGTCTTCTTGTTCTAATTAGACAATTGACAGCTACTGGTGTTATTATTTGTGCATATATGATGAGTTTAATTTGATTTTTATTGTGCAGCTTACTACATAACTATGTTTGAGATATTTACACTTTCTTGAGGTAGATATATAAAACAAAATAAAGAATTAAATAAGTCTACTGATTCATTAATCTCGATTTAGAAGTAACTAAACATGAAACTTTTTATTTGTGTATATTATTCCTCGGTTTGTTTTTGGGTAATTTCCAACGATATTGAATCAATAAATGACATCATCGTGCATCATAAATCTCTTTCATGCCTATTTTCGTTCTTGCCGATGATATTCATGAGATATGTGCACGAAACATGTAAGTACAACCTGGAGGATTGCAAATATTAAAAACATATAATCCATTCTCTTTCTGCATATACATTTATGACTCGCACACTCTAATCCATAGTAAAAATTCCAATTTAAATGACGCAGATCAAAATGTTCTGAATAAATATCTAACTTGGAAATTAATATTCCCGACAACATGGTATATATACACACGTATATGTCATACAAAATAAAAAATTGATTAATAAACAACAAACATGGCCGATGATAGGATGTCATCAATACTAAAATTTGTTATGTATCTGTTGGATCCTAGAAGATTAACACCACGTAAGTCATTGAAAATGCATCTGCGTATAAAAAAAGAGCTTGCTTCACTATCGGTCAATTATATGTGCATGAACTTTTCTTTAACTAGTATGCTGTTTATTTTATAGCTTATATACTTTGTAGTGATCGATGTTATTCTAAATACAATGAAACTTCCATCTCTCAGCCAACAACTAGGATACTCTGAAACGTCACAATATATCCTAACAAGCAGTGATCAAGCAGCTATACTTACAACAAATCCCGCTCAAGTATCTGAAATGCTGAATATTGATAATAAAGCACTAAAGCGAATAGGTAAATTCCACAATGTAATGCTTATAAATGAATTTTGTAATATAGTTGACGAACGATCTGATGAAAATGCAGTGCTCGTTGAACAAGTCAAAGCATACGAACAGAAAAATGCAGAACTATTAGCTCGTTTTCAAAAACTTAAAGAAGATATGAAAGCTAGAAAAATTAATACATTTGAAGCTTTAGCTCAACAGGATAAGGAAGCCGTCAAACTACTTATCGAGTTAGCACAATTAACTGAGCCAATGCCTCTCGAAGGTCGTAACATTGCTGCTTTTGGTTTAACATCCGCTGGAAAATCAACTTTAATAAATGCTTTTTTGGAACAAAACGTCGCTATTACAGGTTATGGCGAGACAACAATGCAGATCACACCATATCCAGCGAAAGAATATACTCTTTGGGATGTTCCTGGCAACAATGATGAAATACTCTATATCACCATGGAATATATATCATTTTTCAAAGGATTAACAAAACGTCTCGTTATGATTCAATCAACAATCAAAGAAAACTTAAGTCTCATTAAACTGTTTGATGAAATCAATTTGGAATATGATATTGTTGTTAGTAAATTTGATCTTGTCGAAGAAAGTGAACAACAGAATTTCAAAGATCAAATTCAACGTGAAGTAGCAACACTTCAATTGAAGAAGTTGAATAAAATATTTTACATTAGTGTAAAATATCGCGAAAGATATCCTGATTGGCAAGAATTGATTAAGCACTTGACAAGCTTATAATTGTTTAGCCGAGTGCTTATATTTTAATCTTGAATTACTCATAAAATATCTATGTTTTTTCTTCTTGTAAAAATAAACTAAGTAATTTTAATTCAGAACAGTTTGTTTCTATTCAGTAATCTCTAACAATCATATTTAAGAAAACCGTTCGCCGATTAAATGCCAGAAGTGGGTACAAAAAAATGATTTTACGAATCAAGGAAACGATGAAAGGAATAAGACGTACACATAATTTGAGTTATGTACTTTACCTTTTTCCAACGATATTGAGTCAATAAATGACATCATCGTGCGTCATAGATCTCTTGCATGTCTATTTTCGTTCTTGCCAATGATATCCATGAGATATGTGCACGAAACATGTAAGTACTACCTGAAGGATTACAAATATTAAAAACATAATCCGTTTTCTTTCTGCATATACATTTATGACTCACACACTCTAATCCATAGTAAAAATCCCAATTTAAATGACGGAGATCATAATGTTCTGGGGTAATGTCTAACTTGGAAATTAATATTCCCGACAACATGGTGTGTGTGTATATATATACACACGTATATGTTATGTAAAACAAAATACGGTGATTTTTTTAATATGGCTCTTCCCGTGGCTATAGGCGTTACCGCTGTGGCTCAATTATTAAATGCTGCATTGGAGAGAAACAGTAGGTGCCCGATGAAAATCGTTTTACCAGCAACTATTTTGAATTTATTGAAATGACTTCGAGAAGCATGTATAGAGAGTACGATATGTAGTCGATAACAATCGTATTAAGAGAATGGATCAGCACGAAACAAACATAGAAGATAAATAGTATGATGAGTAGTCTTCCTGTGAAATTTCATTTCATTATGACGAAGACAGTTTTTCAAGCTCCTATTTATCGTTTAACCTTGAATTTAGATCGACGAGCCCAAGAAAATTTAGCGCTTCAAGAACAATTGCACTATATCTATGAAATGCAAGGTGAAACCATGCTCAGATTTGCAGAATTGGCTGCAGAGAATCGAAAAAAACATATCAAATCATACGAAGATCTCGCAGAACGAGATACAGAAGGAAAGAAGCTGTTGCTTGAGTTGGCACAGAACACGAAGCCATTGGAAATGAATGGAAAAAATATTGCCTCCTTTGGGAAAACATCGA
>ERZ778023.1665-NODE-1665-length-32914-cov-51.773700_pt1 | contig 32914 bp, 36 predicted proteins | sample MGYA00375753_ERZ778023 | MGnify/ENA primary metagenome ERZ778023 (study PRJEB29350, sample SAMN05389822) | bioreactor metagenome | isolation source: Ammonium sulfate bioreactor | place: South Africa: University of Cape Town | collected 2014-04-04 ... | reverse complement strand
TGAATAAACATTCAAGGAAGTAATAGTTTTTTTTTGTTTTGTTCATATGACTTTGAAAGAGAAAAAGATTGTTTTCTCTATCTACTCTCGTAGTAGAGAAGGAAAACGAAGCAAGCATTGTTTGTCTGTATACGATAGAGAATAATCGACCAATGAAAACTAATCGCGTTCAACCAACAGGAAATGGGAAGAGAATCATAATAATAATAATAGCCACTCTCCTCCCCTTTAAAAATGTTTGCAAGCAGCAGATGAAAACTTTTCTTCTTCATTCTATATTGTAACTAAATAGCATTGAAATCAACGCGAGAGAGAGAGGGAGAAAGAAAAACGACAACGACGACAATCAACGTTTACTAATAGAAAAAAAGAAGAAGGACTAAGAGTTTTCTTTTCTCTTTCTCGTGTGTGTGCGTGTGCGTATGATTGATTTGAGCTCAAGCTCGGGAAAGTAAAATTGATTTATAATCTGTCACTTATCGCTACAATGAAGAATAACCTGAAATTATCTACGCGTTCTCAATCCGATGATCAAGATGATATCTATAATAACTATTCAGGTAAGAAACAATTAATCTACCGAAGAAACATATTTCTTTTTTTCTATCTCAATTCTAGACTCGAAATGTTCGTCGATCTGTGCCGGTTGTCACAATCCAATAAGTGATCAATATTTATTGAAAACTTCTCCTGAACTTGAATGGCATGTTCAATGTTTGAAATGTTTCGATTGTGGACAATATCTCGAAGAGAAAACGACTTGTTTTGTTGTCGATGGCAAAATCCTATGCAAATACGATTACATACGGTACGTTCTAATCGACCGACATCGAAGAAGAAGAAAACGTTTGACTTGAAAAAATTATCACGAACGATAATCATCTCAGCAGTGCAAGAGAAAAAAAAATTAACACACTTCAAATAGACATATGTGTCGTCTCGGCAAACAACTTCAGTTTGATAAGAGAGGAAACGATGACTTTTCTTTCTTCTTCTTCTTCGGAGTTTTTTTTTTGTTCCAACAAACTGTAAATGCATACAAATGAGAGTCATTGATGAATGAATTATTTACCAAAGCTTTGACCGGTCGATTGACTGAATTTCATTTGAACAGCTTGCAGATTTACTAGACGCTTATTTTCTTTTTTTTGTTGAAAACAATAGATTATTCGCATCACAATGTGCTAAATGTCGCGAATTATTTTCTGAAAATGAATTCTTTATTCGAACAACATCTCATCGTCGTTTTCATCCCGATTGTTTTCGTTGTGATCATTGCGATCGCATGCTTACATCAGGCGATGAATATTATCTTCACGGACAAAATGAAATCTTCTGTCGAGAAGATTATCAACAATTGAAACTAGCAGATCAATCAAACGGAACATCAACAGCAGGTATGGTAAAAAACGAAGAAGAAAAGAAAGAAAGAAATGCATCTAGCGTGCATATATACTTATATCCGAAACGGATGTAGCTATAGCGTGAAGGAAGGAATTGACGGCGTGCATTCAACACCGGATGTCAGATCAGTCTAGGGTTCTCCCCTTTTTCACATTATAGACATACACATACATACATAGATCTACTTTTGGTAGAAAAGAATGACTACTAATCAGTCAATACCGTTTCATTTTTTTTTCTCCTTTCAAAACCGGATACAGCCAATAAATGCACGTGTCAATGAAAAATCGAGAAGAAAAACAAAGAGAATTTATTATCCGATATTGAGACTCAGTGTGCGAGTGAGTAAGTGGCAATTTGAAAATGAAATCGAAAGAGATTTGTCTCTCTCTCTCTCTCTGATGACATTGCGATAGTATTGATAAATGATTGTCCGACTGATCGTAATCTAATTGGAATATTTTGAGTGTATGTCTACAGAGAATTCAATTCATGATCAATCGCTGAGATTTGACGTTTATTATCTCATGAGACACGATTTGATTTTCATTTCATTTCAATATTTAGAAACCAAATCTATCTCACAATGTCAATCGACTTCACAGCAACCTCCATCATCGAAATCAAACAACAATTCACGAAAAGAAAAGCCACGTATGCGAACGGTTTTAACTGAAACTCAATTGCTAACATTGAAACAATGTTACGGAGCGAATCCACGACCCGATGCATTAATGAAAGAACGACTCGTTGAAATGACACGCCTATCACCGCGTGTTATACGTGTATGGTTTCAAAATAAACGTAAATAAATAATTTCTAAAAGAAAAATATTATGTTTTTCTCTTTAGGTTGTAAAGATAAAAAACGAAATATGTTAACCAAACAAACACACGATCAACATAAAGTTTTAGGCAGTCTCAATCATGGAATTCCATTGATTGCTTCATCGCCTGTACCGAACGACGTCAATGTTGGCCTACCAACTCCTTCACTAGTGCAAATTCAATATCATCCAGGTGCGCCATGGAAAGGCGGCTATAATTCCTATTCGAACGGACGTTATCTGCAGATTCAACAGCAGAATTATCCGGATTTCACTGGTTTTGCTTCCGAAGATGATAGTACATGTTTCGATGCATCTCAACTTAGTGAAGAACGTAGTGACACGAGTTGTGATGGAGTTGGATTTAGTCAACTAACATTATTGTAAATGTTTTTTTTTTCTTTTTCGCTGATAATAAAATTCAATTAAGACAAATTCGCATTCGTTTGCTAATTGAATTAGTCCGTTTTCTTGTCAAGATCAAAGTTAATCGAGAAAAACGACCATCATCATTTGCTTTTCTTTTGTTTCGCATTTTGCTTTACTATTCCGAATAATCAATTGAGTAGAAGATGATTTAATTTGCTGTTTATACATGGTTGTTCAATCAAATCAATTTGAATAATGCCAGATGTTGATTAGAATACGCATATTGAACAAAAACGAAGATTTCCTATCTCATTGTGTTAATAACAACACCTTCGACGTTTTTGTTTCTTCGCTATGCACATCTTCATGTGTCACCAAATAAGAAAAAAAACGTTATCTCATCTGTATATGCACACACACACACACACACATGTTCGTCGCACCTCTATTTCATTCCATTAGCACATTCGATCAAGTTTTTATTTTGTCTTATGTAAGACTTCAAACGACTGTTTTTTTACTTTATTAAAAACGAAAGAAAAAAAATAATATAATATCTACGTATATGGAAGCATTTAATTTGCCGATCAAAGTACAAAAAAAAAAGACTTTCGATAAACATTTCCAAGCTTGAGGAAGAATCATTGATGCTATTATTCTCAATTTGAACGGTTCGTTGATTTAATCATTTGATTTCATTCTCGTTAGTCTCGACATTTTGTTTTAATGCACTGAATACGCAGCAAACTAATTCGATTAGTCTGTTTACACCTTTCTTTGTGACTTACGCTGACGAACAAGGACACCACCTACTGTGTAAATGCACACAACCAAGAATAGATTTATCCGATGTTGGCAGATGTCCGTTCGCGCATTTCTATGTTTACATTCACAGTTCTTACTAGCAAACGACTGCTGAGTGTAGATATGCGTATACATCGAAATGTATATTCATCTGTGTATTTATGCTTACTTAAGAGTATGTGTTTATCTCTTCAGCACCGTCAATTGTATCGAAGTTATTCGAGAAAAGCAACGAGCGCTTTTTTTCCCTTCTTCTTTACTTGGTCTATTTATTTTTCGTTTGTCGACACATACTGACAAAAAAATATTTAGTCAACTTCATCGTGCTTATATATCGATCTTCGTTTTGCTTCTGAAAATAAATTTGCTTGAGGCAAAAACTTTTAAAAAATTAGTCTAATTGATAAAAGCAAAGATGCTCATCTTTTTCTTTTTCTTCTGCATCTTTTTTTTTGAAAAATCCATTACAGCACTTAAGAAAGCATGAAAAAAAAGCGCAAGTGCATCTTCGACGATAAACTAGTTGAATGAACAAGGTTTCTTCATGTATGGCACATACATTGCTAAAGAAGTCCTATCAATTCATATGCATGCATATACACAAAACGACAACAACAAAAACAGTCTCGCTTGTATTGTTGCAGGCAACAAAAACGTTTAGTCTTTCATTTTTTTTTACTCTTTGTTAGACGACCTTCTTTTGTATTCAAGTGGTAAAGTGTATACATAAAAAAAAGACGCGAAAGAGGAGAAGAAAAAAAAAGAAGAGAGAATTGCAACGCGGAATAAATGAATAAAATAATGAAATTGTGTAAGAAACGACACGAACGATGAATCTGTTTGATCAAAGTCTTATCATAGATGATCATCATGACAACTCCCCTGTTGTCCCAATAGTCATTATGTCTAACCCGCCTACTTTGATCGGTGTAATTGTGAAAACAATATTGCTCTCTCCGTCATTGGTGCTTTCGAAAGATGATACAGATCGATATCTTGACAAGACATGATTGGTTAAAAAACGAAGAAAAGAAAAGAGATTTCTTTCTTGTGTAAACATGTAGTACATGCACGTGTCGCGTACTCTCCTCGAAGAAAAGGAGGAGAAGACAAGAGACAGAGAGAACGATACTTCTCTTGCTCTCTGTCTCTCTCTCTCTCTCTTTCTTCTAGTTGTGCAAAAAAAAAGAAAACATATATAGAGATTTCTTGTTGAGTGGGAAGAGAGCGAGACAGAGAGAAACGATACGATTTTTTTTTCTCTATTGCTGTCGGCGAATAAAATCGATCGCATACAAAACGTTGCTACGAAAAATCCTTTCTCAGGAAAAGAGAAAAAAAGAAGAATAAGAAGAAGAAGAAAAAAAAAGAAAAGAGCCGAAGCGAACGCGAACACATACATTTACAAACACACATATAGACACACTAAATCAATCAAAATACTTGGCATTTGTTTCAATTAATATAAATATGAGTATTTTACCGACTCCAAGTAAGTGTCTCAATGACTTGTTTTAAGGAAGGAAGATAATATGACAAGATAATGAAACAAAATAGAACAAACAAATTCTTGATTTCCGTTTTCTATTATCAAATTGATTTAGAAGCAACATTTCCGGAATGTTTTGGTTGCAAATCAGCAATCAATGATCCTTCATTTCTCAGTGTTACACCTGGACTACACTGGCATGATGATTGTCTACGTTGTCGCGTATGCAAACAGAAACTCGACGAACAGACAACATGTTTTATGGATCGACATGGTTTTCCCTATTGTAAACATGATTATCCAAGGTAGGAGCATTTCATATGAACATTCGATCATTTCTTTCTTTTTTTTTGTCATTTAGAAGATTTTATTATCAATGTTTTGCTTGTCAAAAGAATATCCTACGAAATGATTTAATTCAACGAGCTAAATCGAATATGTATCACGCTGAGTGTTTTCGATGTGAGGCATGTCGAAAATGTTTACAAGCTGGCGATGGTAAGACCAAACAAAACACGATACGAAATTTTTTAACTATGATTTTCTGAATAGAATTTACACTGAGTGGTGATAATCGTATTCTCTGTCGAAATGATTTTGATTCCTTAATTAACAATAATAATAACAACAACAACAGCACGAATGTACTTAATTCCAATGACAAACTTAAATCATTTGACTCAAATAAATTAACAAATCTTTCGTCGATAAATGATAATAATTCACATCGGCCGAATAATTTATTACAAAGAAAAAAATCATCAAGAATAAGTACGCACGCCAAAATGGCCGTAGCAATGGATGAAATCGATTCGAATGATGAACGACATAAATCCACCGATGATTCGTCATCGTTATCACCGAATGGTTCGTCATCGCAGCAGATGAATTCAACAAATACAACGAATGCCGAACGAAGGCCAAGACGTGATAAACAACAACGTGTTCGAACAGTTCTAACAGAAAAACAATTACATTTACTCAAATCTTGTTATGCGTACAATGCTCGACCGGATGCTTTGCTAAAAGAACAATTAGCCGAAATGACTGAATTAAGTCCACGAGTTATTCGAGTTTGGTTTCAAAATAAACGTAAGAATAATACAATTGATTGATTGATTTATGAAATCAAAAGAAATTCAAATTCGATTTTGTTAATTAGGATGTAAAGATAAGAAAAAAACTGCAGCTCAACAAGCACGATTTCCTGGTGATCCCAAAGTAATTATTCGTAGATTTTAATTTTTTGTTTTCAAATGAAATGAATTATTTTAGCGTCATCGAATGGAAATGGGTCCAATGCCACCACTTGGTCCCAATGGTGAATCGTTTCTACTTGGTCATTCAATGAGTGTTTTATCACCATGTAATAGTCAAGGTAATGGTCCAGCAACAGTCAATGGAAATTTAAATCCCTATGAAACAAACTCACTATCAACATTACAACCAGTTAATTCAGTAAATCCCAATGGAACGTATCTAAATCCACGTGATGGTATGATGTACTCATTGGCATCATCGCCACCATCGAATAGTGACGATTCATATGGTATGGGACCTCATGGACCTTTAGGAGCGATTCCATGTTCAAGTGAATGGATTGAACATCATCAACCACAAATCAATGAATATCAAACACCTATGGCTATGTATCATCCGGTTAATATCAATGAAGAAGAACTCGAAGATCATGATATGATGATGCCAATTGAAGATGATAGTCTTGATCAAACGAATTCGGATTTAAGCGACGGTTGAATTACATAAATAGCAAGAGTAACAAGTGTTTTTTTTCTCTGTTTATTGTATATGTATATTTCATAGAGAGAAGCAAACTAAAGTTGAATTTAACGAGCTGTTTTCTCGTTTTATTATTTGTAATTGTGTGCGTGTGTGTGTTGTAGTCAGAAAACATACAAGCATATGTATCCGTTTTTGTCTTCTGAATTTTCACGTTTTTTTTTCTTCGTCCTTGCATTTAAAATATAAATATATTCTAATTGATATATGTCATTTACAAGTTCTTCTTCTTCTTTTTTTGCACTCACAAATACTTATTCAACAAATATCATGCATTTCCATTCTTTTTTTTTCTCGAATAAGGGTAAATGCACATACTCATTGAAGTGTTTTCTTTTTCTGAATGAATATTATCTTATTTGAAATGCCTCGAAGGCTTTATTCTTTTCAAATTTCTATATTGAGAAGAAAGAAATTTTACAGACGAAAATGTCTTGGCAAATATGTGTGATGCGAATATTTTTCTTTCGGAAAATGAAATACGTCATCAGCATCGATCTAGATAGATAAACAACAGAGTGAAATGAATGTTTCCAAGTCAGAATAAACATTGACTATGTTATGTATGATAACAGATATGAACTTGAATTCTGATTATTTAACACAAGAAAAATAATGTGTTTATGTTTTCTTAAAACGAATGAACGAGAAAGAAATTGTTGTAAATGTATTCATCTGTTTTTGATAGGTGAATAATTGAATTAGTAAGAGAGCGAGAGTTTATATATTCAACGTGATATATTGTTAACAAATAAATCAATCTTAATCTCATCCGGAATGAATAAAATAACAAGTGAAAGTAAATTGATATCGATATTGGTAATTTGTCTGTTAACGGAAGGAATTATCTTCAGAAGAAAAACATACACACACAGTGAAGGATTGATCTTGAAATGTTAAGTAAAAGTCGAGTAGAGATTTAGATAGATGTCGGACATAATCGATTCGTTGTCATCTTGTGTTCTGTTCTGTTGTTTGAAAGTAGACACAAGAGTAAAGAAAAGGAAAAACAACAACAACAACAACAACACCGGTCTAATCGTCAAGAGCATGACGACAACAAAATAAATATGGTTTTCATTTAACTGCGTTATGAAGATAAACAAATAACTTAAGAAGAAACAATGTCTTGGTCAACATTAAAAACTCATTCACGAGCATTATTTGTCGCTATACCATCGACAATCGCTCTTGTCGGTTGTTTATGGCGAACACTCAAAAAATATCCATCGAAAATCATCATGATTCCAACTGAAGAAAATCAATATCTTGTTGAACAATGTCCATCATTTCTCGAATATCGTCCAACACCATGGATATTCAATGGTCATCTAATGACAATTCTCGGTGTTGTTTTTCGTTCATTACCTGAAATTGATTTTCATCGTGTCCTATTACCCGTTGATGATATCGGCGGAACAATCGCTGTCGATTGGCATACCAAACCGTATCAAGGTCAACCAGTACTCTTAATTCTTCACGGTCTAACAGGTGGTTCAGATAACGAATATGTTCGTTGGATGACATTATCAGCAGCATCACAACTGGATGTTTGTTGTGCCGTTGTTCATGCACGTGGCTGTGGCCGATCGCAGTTGACATCAGCTCGATCGTTTTGTGCATCGAACACGGATGATCTTCGTTTGTCAATTAAATACATTCGTTCGATTATTGGCGAACAAACACCATTATTTGCTGTTGGTTATTCACTCGGTGCAGGTATTCTTACGAAATATCTCGGTGAAGAAGGCACAGAATGTTCGTTAGAAGGTGCAATTATTTGTTGTGCTAGTTTCGACATGCTTCTATCGACAGCTAATATGGAACAATGGTTACATGTACGAACATATAATCGTCGTTTAACAAACAATCTTATTCGATATATAAAACAACATGAACATCATTTTACAAATGACGAATCAACACCGAATGTAAACGTCGATCAAGCGTGTAGATCTCGTACAGTTCGAGAATTTGATCGACATATTATTATTCCACAATATGGTTTTCGTGATGTCGAACATTATTATACCGAAGCATCATCGAGTAAATGGCTAAAATATATTCGTATTCCAACATTAATTCTCAGTGCAATCGATGATCCGATCTGTCCAATCAGTGGTCTACCTCTTGATGATGTTCTACAAAATCCAAATCTAATCGCGATTGAAACATTAGAAGGTGGTCATGTCAGTTATTTACAAGGTTGGTGGCCGAAAACATATTCCTATGACAATACGGTCGTTGTTGATTACATCAAAGCACGACTCAAACAGATCAACTACCAAAACAATAAGTCAATTGCCGAACAAACTCTTCTTCAGATTTAAAATTCCGTGTTCTTTTTTGTTTTGCTTCATTTCTGTATTGTGCATTTGTTTAATTAATGTATTTCTAGGAAAATTCAGCAATAATATACAACAACAAAAAGACAAAGGGACAAAAAAAAACAAAGATAAGATTTATGCAACGCGCAGAGTTAAAGGCAGCTAGTTCTGATTTATGTATATATATATATATACTTCGATTGATTTGTTCGAAACGAAGAACGAAAGTGCGACATTCGAAATGTCATAAAAACGAACGAATCGATCGGCTTTGGACGACAACAGAAAACACAGACATATTTGGCAAGCAAGAGAAAAAAAAGATTGAGAATATTTGATATGCAGATAGATTTAATAACAACTATCTTCACTAGTCCTTGAAACGAGCGATACTTGAGAGTTCGTATGTGGTTTTCGGCCGATTTCCTGTTCTCGAATTGTTTTTTCATAGATATTCGACGCTGAACCGTGCAGTTCGTGTCGTTCTTGTTGTTCAGCATTTTGTTCTCGCTTTCGAATTGTTTGTTCGATTGACGATGCTGACGTTCGATGTGTCGCTAAATTACCCGAACTACTGTTAACAGCTTTGGCAAAATGTGGACGTATGCGTGACAAATCGAGATCGTGCAGATCATCGCCTTTTTCCCTGTCATCAACATGTTCATCGTCATTGACAACTGAATCAGTCGTTGTTACTGGAAGTAATCGAGTCGGTGTTGATGGCCCTTGGCCAGTTGATATCTGTTGAGACGGCGTCGACGCTAATGAACCACGTAGAGTATCGACCGATGTCGCATCGGCTGTAGGCAATGACACTGAAGTACTTAATTGATTGTTTTGTATGATTTTTTGTTCGAGCATAGGATCTAATGATAGTGTATTACTGATATTATCGCTTTGCGCATTACCATTGAGTAGAGTCGGATAGGTTAGAATCGCGCTCGTGTTTTTCGTTGGTTCGAGTAGAATATCTTTTTCATTTTGATTGTCATTATCACGATGATCATCGAGAAAGTCCGGTAGATTTTCTAGACGTTTTCGATCGAAACTACCTTGCCGACGTTTATTTCCACGTTTTCTTTGTTTACATTTCCATATGGCGATGATAAATATAATTGAAATCACACATAAAAGTGCGAATAAACATAGAATAATCACGAGAATATTCTTATATTGAAATAACGATGATATCCAAGCGAATAGATCATTAATCGGCACACGAGTTGACTCGATTGCTAATGTCGTACTGGTTGTGATTGTCGTTGTAACGGGAAAATAATATGAATATGTTCCATTTGTTGTTCGATTACCCTTTCGATTTCGACGATGATAAAGCCGTCGAGTCGATGTATTTGTTGGTGAATTATTCCAATCATTCATTATCAAAAAATCATCTGAAATAATAAAAGCAAACGATTGAATTTCATTGCTACGCTAAAGATAAAGTAAAAGAAAAAGAAACGAACTCAATCACGAGTCGATCGATTTCATTAATGAATAATTCTTTTTTTCTCTCGTTCTGTGTTTATTCCTCGGGGAACGTTATTGACTCATAGATATAAACATTCGAGATCATATTTCTCCTAGGATGAATGATTTCTTTTCTTTTCTTTTCTTTCTTTGTTCCAAATAAAACATAAAAATAAAATAAAAATTAACAAAATTTAATCATCATCTTCATCATCATCATCATTATTGCCATCTCGTATTGTTTTATTCTTCTTTCCGAAGACCTGAATTGCTTTTTTCTTTTCATCGGGTGGCGTTGTTAAATCACCTTTGTATTCGATAACTCCACCTTTACCTAACCGCCATTCGAGCATATCTGTTGAGAAATCATCGTGATTGCCAAGATCAGTAAAACCAACGATCTTATCTTTAACAATATTGTCAATAAGCAATGCAAGTGTAGGCAAAACTTTAATATGTAATCGTTCGGTGATGAATGGAGCTCGATCGACGTTTAATTTGACAAATTTTGTTTCGATATGTTTACGAGCAAGAATTTCGAGATGTTTATCGACGATTTTACATCGTGTCGTCGAATCACGATAGAAATGACAAACAATTCGTTCACTTTTCTTTGTGATATCGAATAGTTCCTTTTCACCGGCTAATTCTTCATATTCACCATGGCCTTAGAAAAGAAGAGTAGAGAATTTGAAATTCAATATCATCCGTGTAAATCCTACCATTTGCCATCCAATCTTGTCGTTTTTTATGTTCTTGTTTCATTGCTTCGAGTCTCTGAGTACGCATTTTTTCAATATCATTTTCGGTTAATTGTTCCAAACGATTTAATTCGGCATCGACCTGACAAAAAATGAAATTCTTTGTATTGAAACAAAAACGAAGAAACAAACAGCAATTACTTGTTGTTCAACTGCTTGTGCAGCTTGAATTAGTTTTTTCTCGAAAATTTCCTCCATAATGATATCTGTACGTCTCAGATCTTGACTGGAATAAACAAAAACCACAAATGAAAATAAACAATGAAAACGATCTATTCAAACTTGACTGACTAATGACTGATAAAATGACAGATTATCATTGGATTAAATCTACCATTCGAATATATGTTTATCATGTCAAGATTGATAACTAGTGACATCTCTATGCTATTTTACGAGTTATTTATTATTGAAAAGAAAAACGTAGGTACAAATATTCAAGCAGCATCATCATCATTATCATCAACTGTTCTATGAGTAATATGTCGTTCGTTAAGTGTGATTATGTCAGCATCTGTATAAACACGTTGATAGAATCTTGATTGTAGTCGTCGAATTTTTCGATCGATAAATTTAAAAATAAGTAATAAAATCACAATTAACGAAAAAAGACCAAATAAAAATTTGAAAAACGATGCTATATTATGATTTTTTTGTTCTCGATATTCGTCATCACAATGAAGATCATACAACGAAATTGGACAATCGATACGAAGAAATTTTTGTAATGGTTCATAGAAATCATTCAATGCTGGTGCTGGAACTCTTAACCAGTCGAGAAATGGTTGTAAACGACAGTCACATTGAAGATGAATATTTAAATTCAAATCAACTGTTAATAAATGATAATAATCAGTTAATTGTGCACCGGCATCGATTTGTTCGAGTGAAAGATTTTGTAGAGTTGCATGAGTTAATGTTTTCTTCCATGGTTCGAATAGATGCCAATTGAGTATTCGATGGCCGATTTCTAATCGATTATGACTGAGACTTAATGTATGAAGATTAGTTAGATTATGTAGATAAATTAAATGCTCTAATGAATGTAGATTTATCGATGATACATCGAGATATTGTAATGATGGAATATCAACATGAAAATTCGGTTGAGCTAATGATAGTTTCGAATTTTGATTTAATAGAAGTGTGTATGTTGTTTGACCTGAAAGATCGATTGTTTCTAATTGATTATTGGAAAGATCGATCGTATGTGGAGATTCATTTTCATAATTTAGTTTCAAATATTCCATTTGATTGGAACTAAGATTTAATGAATTCATTAAAGATAAATCGTACATACCATGACGATAAGTTATTAAACTAAGATCGATAATTTTCAAACGATTCGAACTTAAATCAATCGTATGAAATGTTAGATATTTTAAAAATTCGATTGTTTCTAAATGACTTGAGCTCATATCGACACGATCGATATGAATATATTTCAATGTTGTATTCGCAAAATCAATTGAAAAGTCTGTTAGACCCGTATGAGCGAGATTCAATTGTTGAATATGTGTATCATTCGATCGTAATCGAAGTAGAACTTGATTTAAATAGATATTATCACTGAAATCGATGCTTGTTAAATGTTCGTAGACATTCAAATAAACATTTTCGAGATCGTAATTTTTTCTTGCTTGAATTGTTTCGAGATAGATACTATCCAAAAGATCATTGGTGTTAATTGATTCAACAAGATTTTGTTCATTTAAAATTAAATCTTTCAAACAATGCGAATGAGAATTAAAAACTTTCAGTGAGTAGACATTCGAATAGGTTAAATCGATGGTTAATTTTGATGAACAATTTGCAAAGAATTTTTTATATTCCCATGATGGAATTTGTCGGCAATGTTGACAAATCAATGTTTGCAGATTTGGTAGAAATGTTTGACTAAATAAATGTTTAATTGATGTCGATGAAAGATCTAAGATTTGTAATGATGAAAATTGTTTTAATAATTGTCTATCGATTTGTTCGAGTGGATTATGTGATAGAATAAGAATTTCTAAAGTTTGTAAAGCATTGCCAACAAGATTCTCAATCGATGATAATTTATTCGATGAGAGATCGATAGATTTTAATTTCGGATAAAATCGACGATCGAAACTAAGTCGAGTTCGAATTGTTAATTGATTATTCGATAGATCGAGATGAGTTAAACGGGGAAAATATGAACCATTTAATTGTGCCCATTGTAAAGCAAGTGAATCATGAACAGACAGATTGGATAGTAAACGAAAAAAGATACCACCTTCAAAGATATTATTTACATCGATGACATTCGAAGCAAACGTATTGTTCGTTAATGTTAAACTTTGTATATTTGTGCCAACATGAATCAATAAATCTCGAATTGATAATTGAAAGAATGAATTTTGAATATGAACTCGATGATCTTGTAATGTATAAACACGATCATTGAACAATGGTATCGGATGTATAAATGTTGTATTCCAACAGGAAAATGTTGTTTTTTGATCATAGATACAATTTCGCGGAATTTCATTCCAAAACGAAGAGAAACTTTGGTGAATAGATACGAAAAATGTCAATAAAAAAGTCACTTGTTTAACGTCCATTATCATCAACGAACTAGTATGAATGTGTTGAAAAAAAGAAAGAAGCAACAGAATATAATCATAAAAAATCGCATTTTAACAGCAACACTCTCTTTTTCTCGTCCTGCCTCTCTTTTTTTGCTCGTTCTGTTCTTCCACTGTTCGTTTTCTTTTATATTTACAAAAGGTCCTTTGAATTTTTTCTTTTTGACAACGAAAAAAAAATCGAGAGAAGAAGAAGAAGAAGGCGAGCAACAAATATGCATAAAAAACCGAAAGAAAGAAAGAGCTCTTTTCTCTCTATGTGCAATATTGACGTAACAGAATGTTATGTACTTCAAGGTTGTTTCACGTTTAATCATATTCAGTTCATTGAGAGAACGAAACGAAAAAGAAAATTAATATAATTTGAAAAGGTGTATTATCATCATAAAATAACAAAATTCAATAGGTTTCGAAAGGTTAATGGACAGTGTCCTGATAACGAATATTGCGTAAACGCACAAATTCTTTTGTTTACATTCATTAGAAACGAAGAAAATAATCGTCTTCGGATCAAATTCTCCGTAGCATGCAAAAGAAAACTAGAAAAGCTTTTGTTGTTCTTATTATACTCATTAAATAACATTTTCACTATGGCATCGGTTGCCGATCATCTACATCGTCCAGCATCAGCATCGACTGTTGCTACCAATTGGTCGCATCATACAACACAATCAATTGGCCATCATATTCCTCATCGACATATACCTGTGATCAAAGGTGATGTCAATTTTGTTAATACATACGAAACAACTGAGAACAGCGAGGATAGTAGTGTATCATCGACATATATCAAAGAAGTTCTTCAACGTTTATCTCAATTAACATTCGATTCAATCGATCATGAAGATGCACTTGAATTCATCTATGATCTTTTCTATATGCATTCACCATTTAATCAAGATGATTCACGTATAGCTCGTTTATTAATTGAAAATAATTATTGTTCAATAGTTCATCAATGTTTAATTGAATTTCTTCAACAAGGAATATTTAGTACAACATCAATACGACGTTCAACACAATTTATTCTTTATACATTATGGAATTTTACGGGTGTTAACATAGAATTTCGTTTACATTTATCGACAAATCAAAAATTTGTTCGATTTTTACTCGAAGATTTTTATTCCTATTTAAAAACGATTGAGATCGAACGTGATCTACACGCAATTATTCAAAATCTTCTTCAATCATTAATAAGTATAATTCATAATTTAACATTAAATCTCAATCATTTCAATGTCAATCAATTATTTTCTCAACTAAATCAATTACTATTCGAACAAGAATTAAATAAAAAAACCGAACGATTCCGTTTGACAATATTTCTTTGTTTAATCAATCTCAATCCGAAACAAATCACACAAAATCTTGATACATATCAATCGATTATGAAATTATTATTTCATTTCTTAAAGAAACTTCTTCAACAAGAAATCTTTCTTCTTCATACGGGTTTATCAGCATGGATTTTAGCCAATGCAATTAATAAATTATCGATTGATATCGTTCTCGAAGATGATAATCGTTTATATTCATTCATAATTTTATTTAAACGTGGCATGCGTGAAGAAAAATTACAAGCAAGTTTAACAATAAATCGTGCAATAGAAAAATCAGCACATGCCAAAGAACTTGTAGAACAAGATTCGACATGTTGGAATTTATTTCAACAATTTCAAATTTTTCTTGTTGAATAATTTAATTTTCATCAGAAATCGGACTTAAATTATGATGTCTTCGGTTCCAATCGTTTGATGTTGTTGTCGTTGTTGTTCGTATGTCACTAAAACTACTGTTGTAACTATTTGTTCGTAAACGAGGATTGTTTATTGATATTTGGTCGTCGTCTTCTTCATCATCAACATCATGATTATTATTATAGGAAAGAAAATCTAGACGTTGTTCAGGATTGAAAAGAAATAGAAGATCACCAGTTTGAACGCCGTACGAGGCTAAGGTACGTTGAGGTCGTAAGCGTTTATCGCCAAATTCGAGAACAAGATCAGGCAAAACAGGATATAATTGTTCACGTTGAGCAATACGTTCAATTAGAGTTTGACAACTATCACGAAGATAATTACCCATAGGCATGTCGATCGTTAAACGTTTTACTTGGGATTCACTTCGTGTTACTTTTCGTACGGCAATATAAAATTGAATTGTTTTACTAGAAAAAAAGCCGAATCATATCGATTGTTAACATTTCCTCTTCATTCTACTTCGATCGTTTCGAAAATTGATTGGATTCATTTGTACCAAGTCGATGTGCACGTAAACATCTGTCGCATACCATGAAATTACAATGACGACATAGACGTAATGGCGCAAATGTTTCACATGTTGAACATTTAGCGGTTGAACTTACATTGTTACGAGAATGATTGCCAAGTCCTTGGTCTTCTAGAATATTTCGAACAGCAAAATTCGATGGAAAAATACCATCATCCGGTACAAGATGTTGTTTTCGACATTCAGGACAACTGAAAAATAAAGAAATTTTCATTGATAAATTCGTTTTCTTTTCTCTGTCTCTCTTGAATTTCATACGTGACTGTGTCACTATCATCTTGGATTAAACGATGAAGACACTCATTACAATATGTATGACCACAAGGGAGGAGACGAGGTTCAGTATAAGATGCAAGACAAACAGGACACTGAAGTAACTCTTGTAAATGTTGGATACGTTGAGTTGAAGGCCTTTGAACGAAAAAGAATCAAGAAGATTTATATTCAATCTACTAAATTCTCTCTTCGTTTTTTTTTTTGAGACAAGATAAGACAAGGTTAGAAAAATTAAGCTTCTAAATCTTAAAAATGTCAAGGAAGAAATTGATTGATTTTTTGTTGTTAAATATCACCTAATAAAATTCGAATAATGACTCATGATCTTACCCTCGTCGACGAATCGATGGTCGTCTTCGTTTAAAACTGCTTGTTAATGCACCTCGTTTTGGCATATTTCGTTCAATAATCGATGCTGACGAAGCTACCGATCGTTTACCAGTTCGTTTTGGCGCGTTAACAGCATGTGCAGCACCTGTAGCAACTCGTTGCGGTATTTCTGGAACGATTCCCGATGATGAAGCTTGTCGGCATCCTCGTGGATGTTTTCGTCGAGCAGCTGGTGATCGATGTCGACCCATAATCGATGGTGGTGGTGGTGGCGGTCTTCGTCGTCGTTTGGGTCTTATTGGTGAATCGAGAATAGGTGGTGGTTCAATGACATTGTCGTCTGGTGGTGCATCGCCAAATAATTGATCAATGGTTGTATCCCATTGAGGTGGTCGAGGTGCTGATGGTTCGCCATTTTCATCAAAAGGATTCTTACTGCTGAAACCAAATGCTTGCGACAATTTCGAACCTGTTTTGCCCATCGATTAAATAACGACAACCAGATAGGGAGAGAGAGAGAAGAAAAAAAAATATATATATATATATGTATTTCTTATGACCAGAAGACGGAAGTAACGTTCATAGGCAAATTTATGTCGTCCTTCTTTACATCGTCATGCATCACTAGTTGATGATAGTGCGTGTGCATGAAAAAAGAAAATTTTATGTGTCGATTATTATCGTCACTCAACTGATGTATGAAATAAAATAAAATAAAAACGAAAGAAAGAAAACGAACAGGTATTTGCGATATATTTAAGCTTTTCTTTTCTTCTTCTTGTTCTTCTTTCAAGCAATGATTGCATCATGTATAGAACGGATACAAAAGGAGACGAACAGTTGTGTTAATCTTCTTTGGATTATTTAAATAAAAGAGACGTTAAATTTAACACTCACACAATATATAATTTCTGTTTTATTTCCGATGTTGTTTTCAACACAAGAGAAAAAGAAAAATAGATAAAGAAATCAAAAGAAAAAAAATCATGTTTGTAAAAAATAAAAATCGAACGAACGAAGAAAGACAGTCTGTTTTCTGGTTGATAACACATGCATACACACACACACCGGAGTTATTCGTTTTAACACATATTTAACTCATATCCATAGCTTCAGTATTATTATTCGTATTGAAACTAAATCCCGATGATGATTGTTGTTGTTCATTAATAACTGTATTATATAAATCTTGATATTCTTTCGTTGATTTAATTAATGATTCAAAATCGATGATATGCTGAACTTTATTGGCATCTTTGATTTGTTGTAGAGCAAGAAATACTTTAATAGCTGCACGACGTAGTTCGTCATGTTTTTCGAATTCTTGTTTGATACTATTGGCTTTCACTTTCGATTGTAAAATAGCTCGTAATGGTAAAAGAAGACGTTCGAGTCGTTGAAAGACAATTGTTGGACAAAGAACAGATAAACGTACGACCATAAGAAATGTTAACATACGAATATCGTAATGTTCTTGTTTGAGACCATCTTCAACATAGGTTAAATATTCGAACATATCGAGTTTATCGAGACAAGCTAAAGAATAAACAATGTCGAATAGATATTGATAATCGGATAAAATGATGAAACATACTATCGAGAAGTGTATACATGCATTCAAAAGCAGCTTTACGAAGATCGAGACCGTCTAAATAAACAGACACACAAAAATGTTTCAGTTCGATGAAAGATGTCTTTTTTTTTCCCTACCGTCAACTGTATGTTTAAATGGACCCATTTCAACTTCTCGAATAAGTTCTGGTCGAACACGTGTTTCATTATAAAGTTTTGGTAAAAGTTCTTTTAATAAATGTCGAATTAACATTGGTTTATTATGTGCAGCTAAAATATATCAAAATAAAACTCAATTTTTTTGTTCGAAAATTTTATTTTTCTTCAAACCTGAATTAAACATAACGAGTGCAACTCGTCGTACATCGATATTTTCATCTTCTAAACCGTTTAAAAAGTCTTTAATATAATCTTTAAGAATCGTATCGATATGTTGTGGTTGATCGACAATGGTAAATTTAATAGCCGTGATAATCGTCGAACGAACATGTGGCGATGATGTTTGTTTATTTTGCGCATATTTAACGAATGTTTCACGAAGAACTGGTACTAATTTTTCAGGTTTTAATAATGTCAATTTACCTAAACATTCGGCAACAACATTACGTGTGCCTTCTTCCGGACATTCGCAATGATTGAATAGCGTTCGCCAAATTGAATCAATATGTTCGTCTAATTGAGGAAGATTTTCATGATTTTGATAGGCGATGATTTCACGTAATGAATGCAATAAAAGATATTGACGTTTTGTTTGACTATTGGCGATTTCATTTAATAAGAATGGTATATGTGAATTAAGATTTCGTATGCCAATATAACCGAGTGTGTACGATGCAGCTGTACGTAGATCATCGGATGGCGATGAGAATATTTCCAAAAGAATTTGCTGAAGATTGGATGATGATTGCGCAAGATCGGTATATTTGCCTGTTTCACCGAGACAAAGAAGAGCTAAGATCTTAATTGAATCGTTACATTTCGAATCATTTAAATCGTTTTGAAATTTCTTGATAAACGGTGAACTTTCTTTCAAATTGGCAACAGTCAAAGCAGCAAATGATTTAGCAATTGAATAGAATGCTTGTTTATGTGCAACTAATTGTTGTTGAACATTTGTATTTGTTGTTGATGTTGTTGCTGGTTTTTGTTGTGTATAAATAGGTTTAATTAATAGATTAACTAATTCTTCGTATGACATCGATTGTGGTACGAGTGCACAGAGAAATTCAATGACAGCATCGAGTGCTGTACCTTGTAGAAGTGGTGATTGAATTAATTCTAAGACTTTGGTTAAGATCGATTGAATTTGGTCTTTATCAATTGAATTGGCATTGATTTTACATATCGATGTTGTCAATTTCAATGCATACTGTGCTAGAAGTAGATCATTTTCATTGATTAACGATGGTAATTCAACGAGAATGGATTTAATGAGGTTTTTATTAAGATTTTTCGAGTAAAGTTTAATAATCGAACGAAGACATGATAAAGTATTCATTTTAAGTGTTCGATGATTTTGTCGAAGATATGATGAAAGAATAGGAACGATTTCAACAAGAATCGTCTGTAATTCGAGTTGTAATGGTGATTCAACAATATTTGTCAATGCACGAACAGTTGGTAAACGTGTGATTTCATTTCGAAGTAAATCAATGAGTGTAGGCCATGATGATTGTAATTGTTGAGCTGTAAGTAAATCACCGAGATAGACGATAACATATGAGAAACATGTGATTGCACGTTCTTTCACTTCTTGATCGAAATCTTTTTGTTTTAAACGTTGTTGTGTACAATCATAGATTTGTTCGACGAATGGTTTGAATTCATTTGAAATTGAAATTGTCGATTTTGGACGAATGATTCGAACTAATTCTTGAAGAACAAGTAGAGCTTCACTGGCAATTTTGTAGAATGTATCATTGGCATGTGAAAGTATCAATGGAAAAACTGATTTCATATGTTTATGAAAACGTGTTGGCTCATCGTGTGTTTGAAAAAGTGCATGAAGAAAAGCGAGTGCTGTGATTTTTAGATTTGAATGTAATGTTTTCGACATTGTTTGACCGGATTTGATTTCAGATGATGATTGATTCGATTTCGATTTGTCCGAAATTGATAATGAATAGAGTGTACTCGGTAGAATAACATCGATATGATCATTGAGAATATTTCGTTGAATTTGAACGAGATTTGTTAAAACAATCAAACTGCCTTCACGATTTTTCGTATCTTTATCTTTCATAATTTTTCCTAATGAACGAACAATCGATGGAACATATTCAGCTAATGGTGAAACATAATTATTTCGATTGGAAACAGCATCTGTATCCATGCTATCTTCATCATCATGGCTTGCCGAATAGACATTCGATGTTTGCTGTTGTTGTTGTTGTTGTTGAAGATATGTTGTTTTTGTTTGTTGAAGAATTGTAATGAAACAATGAAAAATATCATTTTTAACTGTATTTTCACGTTCGAGAAAACGTTCAATAAGAATAGGTACAATTTTTCGTGCGTAAGTTGTTTGTAAAATATCATGTTGTGTGACAACAACAGCTTCGATACATTTAGCCGCTGAATGACGAACTTTCCATGAAAGATCATCATCATCTGAATACGAATCTTGATCTACAATGATTTCAAATAATTTGAGTTTTCATTTTCAAAAGTTATTCTTCAAATACCTTTATCATCATCATCATCGTTACCGCTTTGATCATCACTCATATTATCATCTTCTACAGACACAAAAAAAAACATAAAACAAGTTTATTTAAAAAATTAGTTTTTCTTTTTACCATCATAGTTAAAATTTGGATCGTATTTCAAATAGACAATACAAATATCGACTATTTTAGGAACGAATTGATTCGTTTCTTTTGGACAACGTTTTAAATAAGTTTCGAGTGCTTGTAAACAATATTCAATTAATTCATCATCGTATTGTTGATCATCATCGCCGTTATTCGACGGTGTTTGTTCAATGAATGATAATGTTATTCGAACAATTTCCGGTATATGTTCACTCAAACGTTGAGACGCAAGACGACAGATTGATGTCAATGCTTGAACATATGTTTTAACTAAAATTAATAATAAGAAAAAAGAATACGATTGGCTTTTTTTGTTTCTTCTTCAGATTTACTTGTTGTATTCGCTTCGCTTGATGCTGATTTTTTATTTGCAACAGCTGATGATGGTTTTCGTTTGAGTTTATCAAGTAAAATCGTAAGAATTTCATTGAATAATTGAAGATCACATGTTTCAAGTAAATGACTATAAAAACAAACCCGATGAATCAATCATATGACAAATGTATTGTGCAAGAACGAACCTCAACGATGTTATTGCCCGTTTTCTAACAGCCGATCGGCTCGAATCCAAATATGCTAATAGAATCTGTTTCAATTGTGCATGAAACGATGATAGATTTGCTCCGAATCTCGATAGCATATCGCTGATTATATCTAAGATTTCCAATTGACTTTGTCCACCATTAGCTAAATCTAACGAATTATTCGTTTTCGTCGTTGTACCTTGCTGAATGGCGGCTAGTAAACGTTGCATGATTTTCTTTATTATATTATTTGTTGCACCAGAATTCGTTGTTGCTAATGATGTAATCACAATTTTCAAGCCACTACTCGAAATATCTCGTAATTGTTCGGCATCTTTCGATGTATTTGTACAATTCGAACATAATGTTTCGCATATGATTTCAATTTGACCTTCTTTTACTTTGCATACTAATGGACCGAGACATTTCACAGCTTGATTTTGTACTTCACCATTGGTATCTTCTAAAAGTTTTAAAACACCTTTAACTATTCGACGTTCACTATCATCATCTAATTTAATCGATTCTTTTTGTAAAGCATTCATTAAATCTGATGTTGCCATAAAACGAAAATCTTTGTCATTTGATGACATTTTCTCTAACAGAGTACCGATGTGTGTTGTTGGCGGAACCGACATTGTTGGCTAGTTTTCACAGGTTTTTTCGTTTCAACTTTGTTTGTCTTTGAAAATGCAATAAATGACTACGAAGGAAGAAGAAAAAACGAATACAAAGAATACCCAAACAAATCCCATGAAAATTACTCAGATTGCGTTTATTTATTCTTCTTGTTTTTGTTGAACGACGATGAAAAATAAAATAGATTAATAAATAATTTTTTTTTGAAAAATTAATTTGAAAATTTTGTCTTGTTTTTTTTTCATTCAACGAAGAAAAGAAAAATGAAGGTTACCGAGAAGTTTACAATGGAGTTATTCGACCAATGAAATAAAAGTATCATACAGAATAGGAGAGAGATTTAAATGACTAATTGTGTGTTATTGTTGAAAAAACTTTTTCTTTTCCTTCGTTTTTTCTTGATACAAAATGTTTTTTAATTACAATTAATTTGACAAATAGAAATGAGAAGAATCTAAGTGAACATCGACTATTTTCTTATTTCTATTGAACACGAAAATCGAAGATTTTTACAAAGGTGAGATTTTCAATATTGCAGAATTCATTTATTTTCGACCTTTTTCTTATCGATAAGATGAAGAAAAAGAACATGATTTTTGTTTTTTCTTCGAAATTTCATTCTCCTTTCGTCAACTATTGAAACCAATTTTTTTGACGGTTTTTTCTTAAAGAAGTTACAAGATTGTATATTAATCGAATAGTCCCTATGGAAATTAAGTATTTTCTTTTTTTTTTAATGTCAATAGAAAAATATTGACATGTTGAGAACAAATCATACGGAAATATCGGTAGTTGAAAAATGATTATTACTATTAAAAAGGGAGTTTCTCGTTTTTTATTTTATTTCTTTTACTTTTAAATATCACGATGAATAAAATTCTCTTCTCATGTCGAGTAAGTTCTATCGTATCAAGTTCGATTCGTTTTTCTTTCTTTTTTCTTTTTTTCGCTCTCTCAATCATTGAAAATTGGATTAGTTTCGAAAGAGAAGAGAAGAAGAAAAAAACGGCAAAAGAGTAAATGTATATTTCGAAGAATCTTTTCATCGCGTTAGTTTTTTCTTCTTCTTTTTCTTCGACATCATCGCCAACTGTGTATATGTATGCAATTGAAGCCACAAAAAAAAGTTGAATGTATTTGTTGAATAAAAAAAAGAAGAAGAAGAAAAAACGCGAATATACATTACAATAACAACAACATCATGCTCGTTCTTGATGTTGTCAATGTCACAAATCGAACATAGATATTCGTCGATGAGCCATAGTGACGACAGTGATTGTTATCTTTCACCGAGTTTATTACGATCGAATTTGTTGATGAATTCATCGAGAAAACAAATGAAAAAACGAATGAAACATCGAAAACGTCAGATAGATTACTCAAGAGATGTAAGAATATAAAACAAACAAATCAAATTCCGAAGTACTCTTGTCGTTTTCGATTTCAATTCAATAACACGGTTCATTTATAAAAACTAACACATTTCTTGTCTTTTCATAGATGGACACCGTACGACGATGCCAAATTAAACTCCTTGATGATCGCAAACTTGATGTATCCATAACTGTAATTGAATAATTAGATTTTTTCTCATTGAAATTGGATTTTTGGTTTTGTTTAATGTAGAGTAAACAAACAGTTACTGAATTAATTCTGGAAATCAGTCGTCAATACAATCTAACAGAAATCGAATATTTCGGTGTTTATTACGAAGACAAGTGCGTATATATTCATTCTCCTTGAAAACTCAATCGTTTTCTTTACAAATCAAATTTGATCGACATTTCGAACAAAGAACACGCAATTTTTTTGTAATTGATTATTCTAGTGACGAACGCATGTGGCTTCCATCTGATAAGAAATTATTTGATCAAGAAATATTTAAACGTGATTCATCGATTCCTTTACTTTATTTTTCTGTCAGGTAGTTCAATGAAATTAATTTCAATTTTGATATAAAAAAAAAACATCTTTAAAATAGATTTTCATTTAAATCATTTTTATGGCTACATAATTCGAATACAGTTATGTTATTCTTTCTATCCACACGTTTTGCAATCTATCGAGTAAAACAAATAATAACATTATTCGAAAATATATACTCATTCGTGCTCATTAAGGGACTTATCGATACGACTGACAATACGATATTTCAATTAGCAGCACTTGTAGTTCAAGCAGTTGCTGGAGATTATGCGAAGTTCGTTGATTTGAAAGAAAGAAATGAATTGTAAACTTTGTTTGTTTGTTTTTCTCTTCTTCAAGTGATGAAGCAGCAATGAATGTAATCAAAAGAACTTGTGTTCTACCGAAACGTGTCATCGATCGGAATGTATCACAACGATATTGGTACAGAAAAAGACTAACTCTTTTAAGAATCATTTGTTTTTGTTTTTTTTTCTTCAGTGAAGATCAAATCATCAATCAATACAAAGCATATCGAGAAACTCCACGAGGTCTTTGCATTGTCAAGTACGAATTTGATTCCATTCGAAAGGAATTGATCAAAAAAAGACACTGTTGTCTCTTTCAGATACATGATGATCGCAGAAAATCTACCTTCTTATGGGTCACATTATTTTCTTGTTCGAGTAGGAAGATTTCGATGAAAAAATGTGAAATATTCGATGCGTTTTTGTATTTTAGAATAAAAATAATGTTCCAGCATATTTGGGAATATCATTTAACGGAATATCAGTTTACAATTATCATGATCGTGAGACGGCATTGAAAGTATGCGAATTATTTGTTTTGTCTTCGATGAAACTATTTTCTTTGTTTTGTCAAAGGTCTATTATTGGAAACAATTAGAGAATTTATACTATCGTGATAGAAAATTTTCATTAGAAGTTCATGATCTCGAGTAAAATGAATCCCTCAAACTCAATCAACATAATTCTCACGTTCTTTTTGTTCTCTTTCATTTTCTCAGACCCTCAAATTTCGCTTCGTCATCATCGAATCCTGCTAATTGTTCAGCACAAGATTCCGACGATAAACTACTCGATGCCATACACGATCCATCGACACAGTACGAACGAATATTTTCTCTCGAACTGTTTTCATATGATTTCGTTTTAAGAATGTCGTCGGGCCGTCGTGTACCTCCAACGCCCAATATTAAAGTCCGTGCATGGTTTACCAATTCACCACAATACTGCAAAGCAATTTGGTCGACGGCTGTTTCTCAACATCAATTCTATCTTGACAAACGAAATTCTCGTCAAAATCAATCGTTACAAATCGATGATCTCGTTCGAGAATTGAACAGCTCAACAATAACATTAACTATCGATAATTCACAAACCAACGGTCCATTATCACAATCGAATAGTACGAAAAGAACGAAACGAAACGAAATTCGAATTGATTTTCTTTTTGATTTAGCTACCTTGAATCTTATTCAAAATGAACAAATCGAAGCTGATGTTGAACAACTTATGGATCTAATGAAAAATCGAAAGAAACAATTAGAAAGTCTTTTGAATGAAAAAATGAAAGATTTCGGTTTACTCTGTGTTTTGGAAAATGTTCGTTTTCAATCGATTGTTTGATTTTCTAAATTTTTTTCATCTCAATTTTCTTTAGCAATTAACTGGCTCAACAACATCCGATGATCATGTAAATATCAACGATAGTAATATTCAACAAGAATTAAAATATCATGTTGTCGATGAATTACTCAATGAACAAGTTCAAGAAGTATAAAAACGCATTTCGTTTTTTTTTGTCTTTCTAAATACGAAAAACAAAATGTTTGAATTAGATTACAAGATTAAATCAATTGAAACAAGAACATGATATTCAGAGTAAAATTGTGACATGTGCGAAGAAGTTATTACATGATCAAGCAAAAGGCAATTCGAATCTGTTAGATTCGGTTTTGAAACAACGTTTTGAATTTTATACTTGTGTCAAAGAGAAAGTATGCGATTTCGAAGAAAGAAAATATTCGAAAAAAAGTCAATCTGAATTTTGTTTTCTCAGCTTGATCGTTTAACAAAATCAATTGAAAATGTCCAAAAAGATATCAACTCTCGTTATCCATATACAGAAATTAGTCCCGGTAAAATTCGATTGATTTTCATAAAATAAAAAGCAACAGATCGATATTCATCTTTAGTTAAATCATCCACAGCAACAAGTGGTAGTCCACCATTGAATTTATTTGCACAACGAAATAAGAGTCCATCACCGACTGTAAATTTCTTAAGAATAAGAATACAAAAAGAGTTTACTTTTGTTTTTCTCTAGCAATTAAATCGTACATCTTCGTATAAACGAGCTTTAATTCATAATCAACGTTCGGTTCCATCAGCATCTGTAGATAATCATCTATCGGATCTTGATAATCACGTTTTCCTTCCAACAACCATCGATCGAAGGTACAAAACAACAAAAGATCTTGAATTTCAATGCTTTTTTTTTTCTTCTTCTCAGTCAATCATCTGATCGAATCGCCAAAAGTCTTCCAAATGAATCTATAACAACAACAACTTCCCGACCACCGCATACAGCCTACATTCTTCAACCGCCATCGCAAGTCCTGCCACCTTCAACATCAGCGAATTCATCTCGAAATCGTATTCGTGATCGTAAAAATCCGTCAAGTCTACGTCATGGGCAAAAATCAACGTCAACATTAAATTCCTATACCGATGAACAATCTCAATCATCCCAACAACAACAACCATCAACAAATCATATGCGCAGTTTAGATCGTAAACATACGCGACAAACATCACAAAATTCATCGATCAATTCAACATTAGCGAAATCACAAATGAAAACAAGTCATACGGATATTTATGGAAGTTTAGAACGAAATAAACATAGTAAAGTTTCACAACCATCACTTCACGGCACAATATTAAACGATGAAAACGATCGAATCAAGAAAACTGAACATCAAGCACACGATTTCTATCATTTAACATCCAATTTACCATCACAAACGAATAATACAACATCGACTATTGTCAATGTCGGCAATGTTCTTCAACAACAACAACAACAGCAAGCGCATGCTTCATTCGATCAAATCGATTACATTTCACCAACATTACCAATAACATCATCAGCAACAACACGTCAACGTCGACCTCCACCATCTGTTTTTCAACCACATTTCGATTCGTCAACGACAACACCCAAAGATAGTTATTATACAATATCAGGTTCCAAAGACGTTTCATCACATCCACATCCACACATACGTGGACTTGCCAATGATAATTTTTACAGTGGATCATATGCAAATAAACCACCGATGGTACCACCAAATCAACAACAATCAATGCAACGATATGATACTTCACCATTACTCGTACGACGTTTAGAAACTTCCGCCTATCCGTCTCAAACAACACGATATCAACCACAAGGATACAATCGTACACATTCAAGTGCAATGATGCAAACAACAACATCAACATCTCAATTATCACAACCACAACAACAACAACAACCGCCACCACCGGTTTTACCTGGTCGTTTGAATCTGACGAATCCAAATCATACAGCATCATCATCAGCCTTACTTTTTCGTCCACATAGTTCCCAGTCATCGAGTTCACAATCATCTGGGTACGAACGAATCTAAGATTTCGTCGTTAATTGTTTATTGGTTTATTTTATTTTTAGACAAAACTCCGGTAGTGTTCATGTAGCTGAAGAATTCTCCGACGATGTACTCGGTTGGTTTAATAGCACACATGGAAATGCTGCTACTCTTGTGTGATTTTGTCTTTTCATTCGTTTTCTTTTCTCTCTCTCTCTCTTAACTTTCCGTTAAATATCAATCGTTGTGCCATTTACGTACAAGAAAGCAAAAAAAAAAAGCCTTCATGTTTATTTTTTCTTGTTGTCCTTCTTCTTATTTCTTAAAGTCATTTTGCAATAAAACAAAACAACATATGCGCACAAAATTAACTAATTAAAGACTATTCTTCAAACTAAATTGGGTTTCTTCATTTTTCTTTTTTCTATAAATATATATTTTTTTGTCTCTTTATCTGTTCATTTATGTTTATTCCCGTTTTTTGTACATTTACTTGAATACACTGTTTTCTTTTTGTTCTTTCTTCGCTCTCGTGATGGCTTTTGATTGGAGTACATAAATGCCTATGTATGAATGTCCGATTCTTCAAACAAACAAAAAACTACTAGCGTTCGACGTGTGTCTTCTTCTTCTTTTTTATACAGATTGATGGAACTATTAAAAAAATATATATATTCAGTCCCAAAGAAATATGATCTTTGGGCTTAAAAAATATGATAATGCAAGAATATTGCACTGTAATCAACGATGAAAACGAGGGATTTTAAGTGTATTTGACCAGGTGCAAGATTTTTCGTATGATATAAATATAAATAGCGAAATATGAAAGTTGATTACAATATCAAAATGAGAGCTACTTTCGGAGTATTGATTTTATGTGTTACTGCAGGTGTGTTGAAACAAAACCTTATATTTGATTCAGCACGATATTTTGTTTTTCTTTTATAAAAAAAAGTACATGGATTATTTTCCAACAGTGGTGATGGACCCGCTTGGGATTCATTGAGAATAACATGGGGTGCAAATCCATTTAGTTCAAGCTATTTTGTTAAACAACCATTAACCGTTCAAGATGCCAGAACTGCTGGATTTGAACCGATCAGTACAACTTGCAAAGGTAAAATGATCTAAATTTAATCTGATTAAATAAAAATAATACATTTCCGGTAGGCAAATTTCTCGGACAACGTTATATGAAAGGAAATGATACAAGTTTAATATTAATTTACGATAGTAAAAACAATGTTGCTGGTATTCAAATGGGTGTATGTTTTCTTCTAGAATGTTCTTTTTTTGTCTTAAACTTCGTTTTTTTTTCAAATAACAGCTTCCCAAAACAATGGTAAGTCCATATTATAATTGGACCGATCAAACAATGTATAACACGGATACAATTGGCGGTGTTGATGTTTACATTCTTACAGCTTATTTCGTTGATCCACAAACAATTTGTTCATCAACCGACATTCCCAATCGTAGATTAGGTGATACAGGCACTGGTCTTTGGTTACAAAATGGTACTGATCCAATTCAAAATTCATTTACTATTCCATTGGATCAAAACAAAATTAACGAAACTAAATGGACTCTCGGTCATTGTTTTTATTCAATGGGTAAACAACAAAACTGCCAATCAAACATAGTCTGTCTTCATCTTCTTTCTAGGTGTTCACTATTGGTACGATAATCGATTAGATTTAGATTGCAATCTGTTTTTCCCGGCTTTTCTTATGTTTAACAAAGGAAAATTAACTGGTTTTGGTTGGGCTACTGTCGGCAAATATGACTATAGTAAACATACGGAATATCCACCATTATCAGCATTGAATGTAATTAAAAACGATCTTCTTTCCTCTCAAATTGATTTATCTATATTCATTTTAGTCATTTTTGGCACCTGTACCAACTTGTATGCCCGATAAATTCAATCAAGCCGGCGGTTTTACAACGATGCATATCTATTTCAATACTGAACCATGGAATTTACTTTGTTAGAATTAATCGTTCTATTTTTCTCGAAATAAATTCATTTGATATCATTTACATGTCATCTTGACCGTATAATTGTTCGTCTCTCTTCATGTCATCTTTTGAAGACGAAACATGTAAACATACGGATTAATTTAAAAGTGAAGAATGTTCTCTTCTTTTTCTTTTTCTCACAATCGAATTGCATCATGTCTAAGATTGGAATTAGCTGTTTTATAAACAAAAAATAAAACACAAACGAATCAGACATATTTTCTTTTCATTCTTTAATTGCTTACGAACATCTATTGATCTGTTCGAATATATTTTCATGCTTTTCGATTGGTCATAAATCACATATAAATATTCCGAGAAGAATTCATTTGCTAAACAAAATGTTAACAATAATTTCTTCAGCGAAATTAATTTCAATTGCATTCATTCTTAGTTTGTCTTTTGCATGGCCATCAGATACGACGAGTAAGTAAAAACGAAATCCTTTCAGACTTGTCCAAGCTTTGACTATTTTTGAAGGTATATCTCCGAGATCATCTGAAATCGATAAATCAAATGTTCGATCGCAAACAATTATGAGTGAATTCATGCAAAGTTTATACAAACAATTAACTATTTCTAATCGAAAAAAACGTCAACTATCAACTGAAAGTTTACCGAATCGATTTCAATCGATTGTTAGTCTTTTTAATCTGCATAATGAAAGTCAAAATTATTATTCATTTCAATATAATTCTTCATTAGAAAATCTTACATTGATTGAATTGATTTTACCCGTATCGCATTTGACAAATGTATCAACAATTGAAATTAAATCAAATGATTTTCAATTTCAAATTCAACGACCATTTAATTTCAAACGAAATTTAGTAAAAATCGATTTAACAAAATTTATTCGAAAATTTCCAATGGAATTTTCAATTGAATTTACTAATCTAACTTTGAAATCATCCGGCTTTTTAACATTATATTTTCGACAAATATCAAAACGAATACGTCGTGATATTTCATTGATTAATTCCGATGATGAACTAATCACATATCCAGATAATCCAACCTCTTGTCAAGTTCGTTCGTATCAGACATCATTCGTCGATCTTAATTTGACGTCATGGATAGTTGAACCAAGTTCATTTGAAATGAATATTTGCTCAGGAAAATGTCAAACAACGTCTCCTATGTCATCGTATTTAACTATGTTAAATCTTCTTCATAGAATCTCGCCGAAAGAAATACCGGGATTATGTTGTAAACCAAAACGATTTGCATCGACAATCTTATTATATTATGAAGAACAAAATTTAGTATTAAAACGTTTTGAAAATATGCGTGTTATTGAATGTGGATGTTCATGAGTTTATATTTCGACTTTTTGTACTGTTAGTTGCACATTCAATGGTGTATTTTGTTGAATACGATTTGCTAATTGTTAAACATTGCCATTCGGTCTCTGATCGTCTTGAACATGAATTTGACGTCTTTCTAATAAACGTTTACGACAAATAAGAAATGTTATTCGATTTCCAATATCACGTATTTCTAAACGAAATTGTGAACCTGCTAAAGTATAGACATAGAATGATATTGAACAATTGAAAAAAGCTAATTGTCGTGAAACTAAAGCAAAGAAATTTTCGATTGTTAAACGTAGAACTGTTTTCGTTGTTGTTAATGTCAGTGTTGTTAATAATTGTGAAACAGCTAATGGTAATGAACAAATAATTGTAATCATAACTTGAACTAATAACATTTTACTCAATTGTAAATCACGTCTTTTTATTCGAGCATGGTGCTGAGCAACAACAGTATTGGCAATACGACGATGTGATGCATGAATATTTTTTATAATTAAAACAACGAATACACTCATGAGTAAAGGTGGAAGAAGACTGAATTGAAGGAGAATTTGAATGTCACTAAATATTCGATAGTTACCACGTTGAGGATAGCAAAAATTCTGTAAACGATCATATACATTGAGAAATGTTTGAATATTATAAAGAATTAATATATGACAATAACAAAGAATAGATACAATTGTAATAAATACAATTGAACGATAGGCATTTTTAATTGTACTCAATTGTCGTCGACGATTGTCATCACAACTGATTAAATATCGATCGATTGTTCCTAGAAGTATATACCAATTCGATAGACTCAATGCGATATAGACTGTAAATGATCGAATTCGACACGTAACGAGATTATTATTGACAGGATCGAGACTGTATATGTCTTGTAAATAACGTACGAGTACACCTATGTAAAGAGCGATAAGACAAACGATTGTACTACTGAGAAAATAGACTGAAATTGGATTTCGACGTTGTGAACGTTTGGAAAATATAATTATATTACAAATATGACCGAATGTACCCGTTATTATGATAAATAATGGTACAATTTGATTGATTTGTAGAGATATATGATTAAGTGTAGTAATGATCTGAGTGTTATTCATATTTTTCGACCTGTAATAAACGAACAGAAAATTTTAATATATTAAATATGTTTAGGCCGTTCTTTTTCTTCGTAATTCTAGTAAAAGAATTAGAACTGTCGTTCGCTTTTACGACTATCTGTGTATTTTAATTAGAGTATTTGCTAATGTGAAAAGAAAAAAAAGAGTAGTCATTTCTTTTTTATTATTAATACATCGACAGATATTAGTCTTGAACAAGTGTCAGATATGAAACTCATTTGGTGGACGTATAACATGTATCTACTTATACTTAAAGACAGAAAAAAATGCTTAAGCACAAAACGTAGTTAAAATAGAAAAATGCTTATATACATGAACTTCGAGGCTAGCAAACTTTTCTAAATTATTTCTTTGTAAAAATGAAAAGAAATTATTTATTGACCTGAGAATGTCGGAGACCTATAGAGGACATTTTCTTTTGAAAAAAAGGGAAATTATGATCACAGTTGTTGCTTTTTGATGTTGAATACTAGATTAATGACGTTATCATGCATGTTTTTGTCTGTGTTTGCACGAGACAAGTAGGAAATCAGCGTCCTGTGAATAAAATCATCAATGTTAAATTTCATGAGAGATTTTAA
>ERZ778023.1663-NODE-1663-length-32924-cov-52.303751_pt1 | contig 32924 bp, 30 predicted proteins | sample MGYA00375753_ERZ778023 | MGnify/ENA primary metagenome ERZ778023 (study PRJEB29350, sample SAMN05389822) | bioreactor metagenome | isolation source: Ammonium sulfate bioreactor | place: South Africa: University of Cape Town | collected 2014-04-04 ... | reverse complement strand
AATTCATCGAGAATCTACACAAATAGTCAAAAAGAAGTGCTCAGACTTATCGGCCAACATTTGCAGAGTGTTGGTTTGAAGTAACGAATCTTCTATTCGAATTGATTTGTTAGTTATAGTGCTGTACGTTCGTTTTTTAGTAAAACCGTTGATATTCTCATTCATGAAAGTGGCTGTGTGCTCGAACATGAGCAAGCATCGAATTTTCGCGAATTAATCATGTCTGGCAAATGGTCGGACGCGTTAGTTGCCTTAGAAAAACTCAAGCAATACATCGAAGAACGCGATGGAATTCAAGTAAATCGATTCGAATAGAAAAACAAAATGCAACGATTGATTTTCTTTAGCAAATGAAATATTTGATATTAGAACAGAAATATTTCGAATTAATCGAAGACAATCGACCGATGGACGCTCTACAATGTCTAAGAAATGAAATTCAAGGCCTTAAAATTCGCATCGAACGAACACACGAACTCACAACGTAAACAAAAAAGCAAACGCACTGCCTCTTTGTTTTCTCTCAATCAGTTGCTTTAGATTTCTCATGTTCAATTCAATCAAAGACATGTACAAAGCCGCCAATTGGAGTGGCAAAGGTTTTGCTTCTCGACAAAATCTTATGGAAAAATTACAAAGTAAAACAAAAACTCGTTATTTTTTTTTTAAATAAAATAAAATTATTCGATCTTCGAAGAATTTCTCCCACCGGACATCATGCTACCACCTAAACGACTTGAATCTTTACTTACTCAAGCTGTTGAACTTCAACAAGACCGATGTACATATCATGTTAAACCAGGTCAATTAACACTTGACGATGTTTCATTACTTAAAGATCATCTTTGTACAAAGTAAAACGAACAACAACAAAAAAAACAATGAGAACATAATCTTTTGTAGACAAACATTTCCTTGTGTCACAATTCAAACATTGACGGAACATTCAGATGAAGTCTGGTTTTGTAAATTTTCTCCTGACGGTACAAAATTAGCTACGGGCTCGAAAGATGGATATTTACATGTTTATGACGTTGATCTGGTAAATTGAAATCAGTCGAAAAAGAAAAACGACAAAACATGAAAATTCTATTCTAGCAAACATATAAAATGAAATTACGAAAGCAATTCGAAGGCCATTCATTCGGCATCGGTTGTATAGCTTGGTGTCCATTCAGTCGATATATAATTGCCTGTGGAACGGACGAATGCAATGAATTATGGATTTGGGATATTGAAGTAAAGAAAATTCAACGAAAAAAACAAAACAAACAATCTTTTCGATTGACTTGTCATTTCAGCAAGAAGAACAACGCTCACGTATGAATCATACATCCGAAGATAGTCTGACCTGTGCAGCATGGTTGCCATGTGGACAGAGATTTGTTTGCGGAGGATCACGTGGACAATTCTACTACTGTGTATGTTGAATAAACGAGAAATCGATTCGAAATTGAGTCGATTGTTGTTTTCTAGGATATCGATGCAAATGTTATTGACAGTTGGGAAGGTGTTCGTTTGCAATGTTTACATGTTACTACCGATGGAATTATTCTAGCAGCTGATACACAAAAACGAATTAGTTCTTACAAATTCGATAGTCTTACTGATCAACAAATGTACGAAGAGAATGTTATTAGTTTTTTTTTTGTAAATTTATGTGTGCATATTTGTTTGTTTAGTATACATGAAGATCATCCGATTATGTCGTTTACAGTTAGTAAAGATGGCCGATTAGCTCTTTTGAACATTGCAACACAGGTAAAACTCGATTGAATTCCTACAAAAATGGGAAATCGTTCTTGAAATTAGGGCGTTCATCTTTGGGATCTTCATGATAAACAATTAGTTCGTAAATACCAAGGCGTAACTCAAGGTCACTATGTAAATCACGCGACATTCGGTGGACCTAATGAAGAATTCATTGCCAGTGGTAGTGAAGGTACACTTATTATTTTCTAAGAACTATCAAAACCAAAACAAATCTTTGATTTAGATTCGAAAGTTTATCTCTGGCATCGACGACAAGAACGACCGATTATGGTTTTTTCAGGTCATACACGTACTGTCAATTGCGTTTCATGGCATCCAACAATTCCATTATTATTTGCATCGGCCTCCGATGATGCAACCGTTCGAATTTGGTCAACACCCGAACATCAGATGCGAACAGGTTCGACTTCGACATTTGTCCATTCAACTTTTGCTTATTCATTTTTTTTAATTTAGAATCTTTATCGAACAATGAATCGTCATCTTGATAACATTTATTTATTTCTCTCCCATTGTTTATGTACAAATAATCTAACACCTTAAACTATTCTTATTCTTAGTTCTTCTTGTCTTTTGTGCGTTACATCTGTTCATTATTGTTTTCTTTCTTTTTCTTTGTTTTTTTATCGCATTGTATAGGACATAACAAACAAAAAAGCACTTTTCTCTCTCTCTCTTTTTTTTCTGTTTATATATGTGAAAACCAAAACTAAAAAAAGCACTCAACCATTTCCTCTTTCGAAAAACAAAAAATTTTTGTTTATTTGTTTTGTTCTTTCCTGTCTCTCTCTCTTTTTTTCTTTTTGATCTATCTTTACTCTCGAATCTAAACCAGAAAACGCCAACTACCTGATTCTTTTCGCCATATATTCCTTTCCTTCTTCTTTTTTTTAAATACTGTATTCGTGCTGTGCTGTTTATTTGAATATGTTTGCATAAAGACAACTAGAACATATGCGAAGATTTGTTTACTTTCGACTCTAAGCTCCCCCGAAATTTTATGGATCGCTAACGATAATTTGTTATTTACGATCCAACATGACAGTTGTTGTGACATCGTTCGATTTATTTCGAAAATGATTGACTAACGTGACAGACTTGCTCGGTTTTTGCCTTTTTGTCGATTATTGAAAAATAACAAGATACAAAATGCAATGTTTTATTTCACAGATTTATTCTATTAAGTGTATATATAGATATAAGAAAAAAATGAAGAAAATAATTATCCGATGTTTTGATTTCCTTGAATATGCCTCGAGATGTGTCCCGCAAGAGAACAAGAACAAATAGGAGCAATTGTCATCGTATTTTCTTTTTTCCTCTCGATCTCGTTCGTTCTTCTAATGATGATGATGATGATGATGATGATGATAGAGAAAGAAATCAAGATCCGAACAGTCGTTTGTTTTCTTTTTCCATCTTAGCAAACAATTTCGGATTCAATATGAAAAAATCACTTGCTCGTCAATCCACATGGTTAATTCTCGAAATATCGGCAACAAGTTTATTAACAATTCTAAATCTTTGCATACCGATCTTTCTTTCGTTCAAATCATTTCGTAATTTAATTAATTTCTATTTCGCAAGTTTAGCTTTGTCAAGTTCGTTGATTAATTTTCTCTATTTATTCTATTTAATTCAAACATTTCGCGAGAAACCACTGTCGGAATTGAATTGTCGAGCGATGTTCTATTTTCAAACATCATGTATTATCGTACTTGGTAAGTTCGATGATGATGATGATTATCGACAGAAAAATGTTTTTTTTTCGATTTCATTCTAGCTTATACAGTTGTTGCTATTCATATCAATTTGATTTTCTCGCTGTTTTCATCGAATAAAAGTCAACAATCAACGTATCCATGTTTACTATCGTGTACAGCGTGTTTTCGACGATTTATTCGTCGATTTTGTTTCGGTTTTGTTCTTATTACTTGGGCACTATCATTTACTGGTACAATACCGTTACTGTATACAATTGATTCCAATGAAAAAATACCAAGAATTGTCTATTGTCCTGGTTCGAACGAAGTTACACATCTTGATCAATGGTTTGATCGAGAACGATTTACTCAAACATTAATTTGTAATCTGTTGCCATTTATTTTCACTGTTTGTTTAACATTGATTGCATTATTGAAATTCTTCTCGGATTTTATTTCTTATTTGTATTGTTATTTCAAAACTTATCGTTGTTTTCAATGTAAACAAATGAAAATGGAATCGATTGATAGTTCAATTTCGCTAATACCAATTTCATCGAACGTAATTCAAATTGAATCTCAACAAGACAAATTCTTAAGATTATTCATTCGTTTTACAGTTATTTTATCTTGCTGTTTACTTGCTTGTATCTATCCAATTGTCATGCATTCATATCTCATCTATTTCTCTGTACTTATTCCATTAGTTTACGCTGTAATCAATCATTCAGCAAGACAAATTAATCATCTTCAAACACGAAATTCATCACAACTCGTCAAAGTTCCACTTGTTTCATCGGAATCAATCGAATTACGTACACCATTATTAGCAAGTCCATCGTGTCTCGAAGAAAATGAAACATCAAGTGTATCATCAATCTATTCAACTCTTCATCCACAACATTTATCTAATTCAAGGAATCAACGAAAATCATTTACGAATAATCTCTATGAAAATACTCGAAATCTACTAACTACTTAATCATTAGAATATTTGTTTTAAATAAAATATCAATTAATATACTCAAGTTTTTTTTTTTAAATTCCATTCTATTGCATCAGATGACATCTAGATGATGAATAAACGTGTAAGTCGAATAATGATTCATCGGAGCATAATGTAATAGCAATTTTTTGTTAACATAAAAAGCGAGATTTTTACTGATTGAAGTCCAATTTATTATGGCTGAAGAAACAAGTGAAAAAACGCTTTTTGATCCCAGTAATGATCAAATACTTAACGATGAAATTCTACTCGCAAGTCAAGTAAAACAATTCGAAGCTGTCACTGATGAAAAACTCGATCCAACACGTCCGTATGTTGTTCGTCTCGATGGTGTTTCATTTCGAACATATACACGTGGTTTTGCTAAACCATTCGATCAACGTATGACACGAGCATTTATTCGTACATGTGCTGATCTACTCGAACGTTTCAATCCATTGACAATTTTCTACGAATCCGACGAGATCTCTCTCGTTTTCGATGCTTGTAAACCGATTGAGTCAACCGATAAACATCTTCGCGAGCACATGTATTCCGGTCGAATACAAAAAATCGTCTCCGTACTCGCGTCATTTACTGCAGCAAAATTTAATAAATACATCAACGAAGAAGACTGGTCGAATGTCGACAAACTACACGTACGTCAACGTGTTCAAGCACATTCAGCCTATTTCGATGGTCGAGCATTTTCTCTTCCAAATCAATTCGCAGCTATGGCATCGGTCTTTTGGCGTCATCGGTATGATACATTGAAAAATTCAACATTAACCTACGCACGTTCCTATTACACGCAAAGTGAAATGCAAAATAAAAGTCCGCATGTCTTACGAGATTTAATGTTACGCGAACATAATTGGAATCTATTCGATGAAGCACCGAAAAATATCATCTACGGAACGTTTCTGAAAAAAGAACTCTACGATCTTGAAGCTATCGATCAAAAAACAAAAGAATCCGTTATTGTCAAACGTAGTCGAGTGCGTATCGGCTCGTTTAATATGCATCAAATTTTGCCAACAAATCAAGATAAAATACAATTTATGCTGAGTAAATATTGGAACGATTCGAATTCATCGGTGAACAATCTTGAAATACCCGAATGGTGGATGAAATACTATCTTAAACAACAAGAAGAAACTGTCACAGATGATTGAGATCGAATAAAAAAAAGAGTAGATTGACACATACAAATGAAAGTTAGTCACTTGGGTATTTAAATTGAATTGCTTTATCTTACACATTTGAGAAAAAGCAGACAATCCCATGAGATATTTACCTTTTTTGATCGCAAAATGAAATAAAAGTTCAAATATAGTATATTTGCATGTAGGCTTATTAATTGAACCTACATATGATCATCTTGTTTTCTCTTTTAACTGACTCGATTCTAATACAACATTGATGAAAAAAAAAGAAAGAAGAAGAAGAATGACAGACGAACAACGAAGAAACACGCTCATAAAGAGAGAACAAAAAGAAGAAAGTTCAATTTGTCTTTGAATGGCTTAATGACAGTTAAAGTTAGAAGACAGAAAAACAAAGAAATGTAAATTGTATTGTATTTTAACGACGTCGTGATGATGAGTGAACAACATGATGGCGTTGATTGTGATTCGAACGAATTTGCGTTCGATTTGTTGTTGATGATGATGATAACGAGCAATCTTTGGTTAATGTTGTCGTCGTCGATGAATATTGCTTCGCATGATGCATTCGTTCGAAACGTGGGGCAATAAATTTCGACTTTTGTCCATTGAGATTATTATTATTATTATTGTTGATTTCATTAGGAGGTATTAACGAAGAATTATTCTTCGTTTTAATAATAGGTATTGGCGATGGACTTATTTTATTATTGATATTTGTCGAGGCAACAATCGGTTTAGCAGCAGCTGCGTACGATATACGTTTAGGCATCAACGATGGAAGCATATTTATTGTGAGATCATCTTTACTATGATGATGATAGTGATGATGATGATGGTGATGACGACGATCGTACGGTAAAGATGATTGCTGTGAATAATCACTTCGACTAGCGTCACTAGCTGATTGATAACCATCGTCGGTGTCCGGTGTTGATGAACGGTTTTGTTGACTTTTTTGACCATTGGGAACAGAATGTTCGGATGCTAAGGATGAATTCGACGAGACATGAATAGGTTTTGATGACTCGTCGGATGAGATCTTCGTCGGTGTCTTCGTTTTCGAAGAACTAAGAGAATTAATCTCTTGATCACTTTCATTCTCATCATCGATTAAATGAAATTGTTTAACCGATGGATAAAGTAAAGCGAGTAGCCATGTTGGTAAACTCGCTGAAAGCTCAAGATAATTATCTTGAAAATGTGTTTGTTGTTGTTGAATGAAAGACGACGAAGGTACGTATAAATAAGAATAGATTTCTGGAGGATATAATAACCAATCCCAGCAAGAATTCGACGATGATGAAGCGGAAGAGGAAGATGAGAACGGTTGAATCGGCTGTGCATCATTTTGATGATAATGATTAGTCGTAGTTACAATGGACGTTTTTATTGGTGCAGAAATAACTGGATTCCAATGCGCCGTGGAAGTTTGATAAGGCAATGAGGATGATGATGACATGTCATAAGAATATGAACCGGCCCCTAGAACAGATGATAAAAGAAAATGACAGTAAGTACAACAACACGTACTTGAAAAAGAAGACAAAAAACACACTACTTCTTTCTTGAAACTGACATTAAAAATGGAAAGAAAGGAGGCAGAGAAAGAAAACGAAGAAAAACTAACGAATAAAATAAAATATAATCCTACTCACAAATCTATATTATGAATCCGTCGAAGTTTTTCTTTTCTTTTTTTTTATTAATAATAATGGGCAGAATACTAACAACACGATAGACTGAAAAATAATCTACATATTCGTTAGATAAACATATACAGATCGTCATTGATTGATAATTTTACTAATGACCGACTGTGCACTGTCATTTCCAAAGAATGTAGTTTATGTCTCGCATTAGACTGTTTAGATTACACAATTCTTTGACAAGAGTATGAACGTACAAAGACAATTGATGATTCCCTTCTCTCTTCTTTCTTTTTCTTTTTCTCTACTCGACAAGCAAACAACGTACTCGTTACTCTAATTATGAAGAACGAGATTTAGGGACGGCCGAGAGAAGAACGTTTTTTCTCTGTTATTCTCGACACTTGAAGACAATCTCTTCGTTCGTCTTTGCCTTTCAAGTCACACGAGCACAAAATGATGACAAACGAACGCTTTTTCCACTGCAAAGAATGCAACCTTATTAATTATTACAAAAAAATGCACTTTTGTTTTTTCTTCTCCGTCGTCTTTTATTTATTTCGGAATTATGATCATCAAAAGTTTCTTTTTTTTGCGCCGTTAGAAACTACAAAAAAGAGAAGAAAAAATAATAACATACGACATATCATGGTCATTAAAAAAAACCGACCAATATCTTTCTCATAGACTACACAAATTTATTGCTTTGATTTTTTTTCTCGATTTCAAATGTATTTATTATCAGATACTTGTCATACAAGGATATTGATGATGATGATTTGTAAATGACTCTAATGATGAGAGAACGAGAGAGAGAGAGAGAACGAGAGACAAACTTTATTAGGCCCTGCCGGTGTAACTCATTAGTGTAACCTACAGAGTAAATTTATTATCAAAGCGTATTTTTGACAGATCGTATTGCTATTAGTATTATGATCCGTTGAATAATTATATATGCTTTGATTCTAAATAAAAAACGATAACGCCTTTTCTTCTTCTTCTTCTTCATACGAATCGTTCTAATTCGATTTAGATTCTATCGTTGTCGGTTGGTTACTCGCATAGAACATTGAAATTTAATGCAGTAACTGCATGCATGAGTATCTACAAATCACTATCGTATGATTGATCGAATGATCAAGTTGATCAAGAAGACGAACGAATGATGTCATTGTTGCCATCATTCTCGTCCATTTACGATTATCAATTATTACGCAAAAAAAAAAGAAACGAAGGCTAAAAATCTAATCATGTAGTCTACAGCTGGAAAACGCAAGAATTTATCGTCATGCATAAAGATAGAAAAAAAGCGCGTTGATGATCAAAACATTCGGTGCAAACGGCAAATATATTATTACATATGTACAAATGCATATGTGCGTGTATTTGTGCCTTGACTCTTTCTTGTTCTATTTGTCTAGTTAGAAAGTAATGAAACCTGTAGAATGAAATAAATTACTGCACTCATATAAATTATTAGTCTTAGATTGAAGTGTAAATCATATTTGTTCTCTTGAAAAATTTTCTTTTTACCGTAAACATCATCGACGCGTGTTGAATGATAATGGATTAATGATTCATTCTCGTCATTTCTTGTCACTCCATAGTTTGTAGTTGTTCCACTCAACGAATCGTCATTATTACAATATAGATACGGAGTCCTCGTATATGCCTGTTGTTGTTGTTGTTGTTGTTGTTGTTTTTGAGGTGATAGATGATGGATATATCCATTCCAGCACTGCTGCTGTTGTTGTTGTTGTTGTTGAGGCGGATACCACATTGATTTATGTGTTTTTGCTTTTCCAAAATTCGAAATTAGTTGTAGAGATTCAATATACTGGACAACATTTGATGGTTTGTCTAGAAAGAGCAGAAAAATGAAAAGAATGAAAGCGAGAGAGTATATATGACGAACATGTACATGACGATGGTAATCAACTGCTTCTCTCGTTTTTTTTTTCTCTTCTTCTTTTTCTTCTTCTTCTTCACTTGTACAGGTAAAGAAAAAAAGAAAGAACGTCGCTCGTCAATGATGAACTCGTCCGACCGTCGTCCACCACCGCCACAACGCTATTGCACTGTTGATGGAACACGACCGACGGAAAAGAAGAAGAAATGGAAATGACATTTTTTTTTCTTTTCAGCTCTCCTTCGCGTTTTTTTCCTTCCTCTCTCTCTCTCTTTCTTTCTTTCTCTCGCTTTCATTCTGCCAGATGAGTGCTCCAGTTGATAGAGGGTAGTGGCACTCTTATGGTGGTTATATTGCGAACGGAAGAAGGCAAAAGAAAAGAGAGTTCTCGTTACTCATGCCATCCGTCGAGCAGACATACACAGTACAATACGAGGACGTAGAAGAAGAAGAAGAAGAAAAGGAGGGAGAGAGAGAGAGAGAAAACGTTTGTGTTACGTCCCCCTTACTTGCACAGAATTTCAACCCATAAAAGAAACGACAAGTATACACGATAGAATTTCGCCCTCAAGCATCGAATCGCACATGCAACACATGGGAAAGAGTAGGGAAAAAAACGTATAAAAGGTGAAAAGGTTGTAAACAATTGAATGGTGATGATAATGATGATGGAGCCATATGCACACATTTATGTATATATATCGATGAACAATAACAAGTGTCAAACGGTTCTCACCCTCAACAAAAGATATTCAATTGATTCATTTTCATTTTTTTCTTCTTCTCTTTCTCTTACATATGCTGCATATCGATGAGTGTTAGTCGAGTCGGAAAAGAACAAAGACTATATGTATATATACACAACTATTGTTTATCATTGTTAACTCAATCTACAATCCGATCAAGAATAATCATCTTGTTCAAATACAACAAATGTTACCCTTGCGATCTGCCTTTCTTTTTTTTTTCATATGCATATATAAATGTCCATATAAGCACGTTCAACATCATCCATCTGTCTGAATGTTATGTCTAATACTAATCGCTAGTAGATAAATCATACATACGTGCGTCATTTCTCAATCTCGATAAAAAAAAGAAAAACGACGAAGCTTCCCCTTATCTACCTTATTTCGTGATTGGTTTGAGAAGTACACTTGAGACAATATTCTCTTAGGATGTTCACGAGTCAATTGAATCTCACGAGAAAACTATTGAAATCTTATTTCATTCGATGATTAGAGAGGATTTGCTTCGATCTTATTTCGACGACGAAGTCAACCTTATGAATAATATTAAATAACTATCGAAATTCTTTCGTTTTTTTTTTCTTCTGTCAAAATATTGACACATACACTTACTAGCTGCAGAGTTTAATTGAAACGAAAAGAAGAAGAAGAAGAAAAAAAAAGCGCATAGCTATCTCTCCCCCGTTTCTGCTGAATGCTGTTACAATGCGACATTTTCGATGACAAAATAATTATTTGACTACTTTTATATGCGTATGTACGTATGCATGCATGCAAAAGACGAAAAAGAAAAAAAAACGAATCGAAAGTACACACATACATACATGATCCATGTTATTTTATGCATATAAGTGTCTGTATGTACACACACATTATTTCTTCGATTTTTTTTTGTTCGTCTTTTTTTTATGCATATTTTCTTCTATATTATTACGGTGTTTATTTACTAGATTATTACCTAATAGATTCTGATCTATTGGAATGTAGAAGAAAAAAAAACGAAAGACGAGAAGGACAAACGACAAATGAATAGTATCGAAGTACAATTTCAATTGGGTCGTGAATGTCGTTCGGCAATTTTGGATTCGGACGATTTGTTAACGTTCGATTCGTTGCTTGCACTTGTTCAACGAACGTATCCGACATGTAAACATCCATTTAGTTCGTTTATTTATGTCGATGACGATGGCGATCGTGTGACTGTATCGAGTGAATTAGAAATGAGTCCTTTGCGAGAATTTTATTTTCGTCTTTGTCAAGAACAGATTTCATCGAAGCCGATTCTCAAACTTCAGCCGGTTGTCAATCGAAATCATGCGAATGTAACGATCGATCCGAGTCTCTCGTCGGTCGATGATCAACATTATCAGAAACGAAAATTTGCTCATCTCGAAGCCAATGTCGAACATATCCTCGCATCGGGAAATATGCTTTCACTCGATCTACTCGAAATCATTGGCACAGGAAACAGTGGCATCATTCGACGATGTCGAGACCGACGAACTCAACAGATTCTCTCGGTGAAAATCATTTCATTAGATTTTCAAAAAGATGAAAAAAAACAAGAAATTGTCACCGAATTAAACGCTTTGAATACGCTTCAATCGGACTACATTGTTCAATTGCATGGCGCCTATTTACACGAGAATTCCGTTCATATTTGCACGGAATTTATGGACCGAGGTTCACTCGAACAGTACATCGGTTTGCTTGTACCTGAGCATGTTCTCATTTTGATTACATTGTCAATGATTCAAGGTTTGATGTACATGTGGAGTAGGAAAATCATGCATCGCGATATTAAACCATCGAACGTGCTCGTTAATAGTTCGGGCGCAATCAAACTTTGTGATTTCGGTGTCAGTCGAGTTTTAGAAACAATCGGTCAGAAAGTTGCAACGTTCATTGGCACACATAAGTACATGGCACCGGAACGTGTCGTTTCGGATGAATATAGTATTCCATCGGAAATATGGAGTGTTGGAATGACAATTCTAGAAATGGGCTTAGGCAAATATCCGTTTCAAACCGAAGATCAACAATCAGCAACGAATAAACGACCGATTGAATTAGTTCAGTGTATTGTATACGAAACTCCTCCACAATTGCCGAGTTCTCATGGTTATTCAGCTGAATTTACAGAGTTAATTCAACGATGTCTTTCGAAAAATTCCTCAGATCGACCATTGCCAATGCATTTCTTCGAACATCCTCTTCTACTCAAATATATTAACAATGATCTCAATCAAAATCGTTCGATTATTGCAGAATTTTTCAATTGTACGCCTATGGATCGATGAACACTTGTTTATTGGACACTCCTACCAATGAAATGGTAAATTTCGGACAGAAACAAAAAATATAGCACAGAAGGAAAAACAAATGAAAGTCTTGTTTTTTTTCATTGAGCCAAATGCCACGAGCCAAAGAGCAAATGGTTCGAACGTTTTTTAAATATTCGCCAATAAAATTTAAATAAATTCGAATTAAAAAATCCGATTAATAAAAGAACAATGAAATAAAAAAGTAAACAAAGATTATAACGATTAGCCGATAGAAATGTTCGCAGACGAGATCGTGTTACTTGATTCATTCTAAATAACATGAACATAGAGAACAAAGTAAATTTCATTTGTATCAGTCATTCATACTGTAATAATTCATTCGGTTCAGAATAGATTAGAATGTATTTAACTCGAACGAGTTCATTCGATGTTACAACAACATATTTTTCAGGTACAGCACCAGCTTGAGTATCACTAACGGTACGTCGATCTTGATTCGACGTATTATCTAAAAATCGAAGTTTGGATTTTGATGAAATGTTCAGTCAAATCGTTGTTTCGATTACTTTCAATTGCACATTTAACATGTTCAGGTTGATCGATGATTTCACATAATAAGAGACAACTAAGCCGTTTGCCTAGCAGACTATTTGGCCAAACGCTGGCGAATGGTGAATAGTGAAGTGAAACAGATGGTTCAAGTGAAAAATACGTTCCCGAACCAAAGAGCGATAGTTTATTCATATGACCAAGAAAACCAATGTGAAGAATCGAATGAAGATTATCGAAACGTGTACCATGATAAGCATAGAGTGTTTTGTAGCGATTGTTATCGGTTAGATTTTGAAAATGTTCATTACGGGTGGAATTATATTGAATTTCGAACGCAAAATTCGGTGTTGGAACCGACAATTGATGATTTACAAGCGAAAGAACCTTTGGAAAGACAACGAACGATGATTAGAGATTCTATTTTTCAAGAAAAAATGCCTACAGGTTCAACAGATACACGATTTAATTTGAATGTTTCACGTGTTAACAGCCAATTAAGTAGTAAAACTTGTAAATCACTTAATTGCTCAACGATCGACAGGAAAGCAGTGACAGGTGGTAGACGAAAGACTTGTTGCTAGAAAATGAGGATGAGGGAACGTTTTTTCTTTCCGGAGATATTCGTTGACACTTACTAATTGCTCATCGGTTAGACCGACAAGAAATGTCGGACATGGTTTGAAAACCGTTTCACGTTTATACGATTCGAATGCTGTTCGAAGTAGAGTTAATTCGAGATCGAACGAATGCAATTGATCCGTTGATAACGAACTTAATCTTTCGGATAGTAACTGTCGTTCTTCATCAATATTCGACATGATTACGTCTGAAAGAAAAATCGAAATGATAATGATGTGTATATATATATGTATATATGTATAGTGTTTGTTTTTTTTTGTTTCTTTTGTCTGTTTCTTAAAGACAAACAAACGTTTGAAGTGTATTGTCTGTAAATATGGTAAAAAAAAATGAACCGAAAGAAAGAGAAACATATGGATTGCTATACAAGAAACAAACAGAATGAGGATAAGGAAGAATGTGCTGGTTTTGTTTCTCTCCTTCGAGCTAGTTCGAACACAACAACAGCCGGAAAAAGGAACGAAGAGAAATCTTTGACACATTTACAATATCGAAGAATAAATGAATAATGTGGGCTAGAAACGAAAAGAGGAGAGTAAGTTTTTCCTTGTTAATCAACACACACACACATACAACAGCAACAGCAAAAAAGGAACGAATAAATGTTTAATGAGAAAGAGAAAAGCGAAAAAAAAGAAAAAAAATGTTGTTTAGTTTTTAAATATGTTTCGGTTTGGCGCTATCATCATTCGGTGTCGCCGATTTCGAATAGGATGAATATTGATTATGATGTTGTTGTTGATATAGTGGTCGATTGTTTGTTGATTGAGGCGGTAATAGTGGTTGACGATGTTGAAATAACGATGGAGTATTATTTAGATTTGCGTTATTCGCCGGGAAGTTTTTCGTCAAGCCACTCATTAGACTTGGTACTTGTTGAGTTTGTTGACGATTGTTGTTCGAATTCATTGCACCGATTGGCATTGGCTGACGATTGTATTGATTTGGTGGTGGTGGAGGATAGAATGGAGGTTGATTCGATGAAGATGTTTGTTGTTGATTGGTGTGAAATGATTTCAAATTTTGCGAGAGCAATGATGGTGGACCTTGTTGTTGAGGCGGTTGATTCGATGAATTTGATGGATAATTTGTTGGACGAGATAACGGCTGAGACATGAGCGAATGATCACCTCGATCGATTGAACCACCACGAGGGAACATGGGCGGATGTGCCTGTGGTGGAGGATGAAAACCTTCGTTTTGTCCGTATAACTAAACAACAAAAAAAAAACACGGATTCGAGAGATTTTCGAATATGACGAATTTCGTTTACATTATGTGGTGACGGATGTCCGACAGGTGGACCATTTGAATTAGGTGGTTGAAAGAATTGTGGATAATATCCGCCATGTGCTAGTGGATCTTGAGTGCCGTATGGTGGTGGTCCGGGAGGTGTTTGTAATTGTTGTTGAGGTGGTGTTCGATAGTAAGGAGCACCTTGAGGCCGGCCTGACATCATTTGATTATCTAGAAAAAAACAAACAAATGTCGAATAGAAAAATTTTCAAGTTCGATGTTGTTGGTTTACTCATATAGGCTTGTGGAGGTGGCGGTGGTGGTTGTGATTGACTGAGTATATGACCTCCGTGATCGACTAAAAACGGCGATGGATAGCTTGGCATTGGTGGTGGTAATGCATTGTTTTGTGGTGGTGCTGAAATCGAACCTTGTGATGTATGATGGTACATTGAATTCTGATTTGGTACATTTGGTGGCGGTGGACCGGGCATGTAAACGTTCGTATTTCGATATGGAAAGTTCTGTGGTGGATACTAAACAGAAAAAGAAGAAGATAGTTAAGATTTTGAATCGAAGAGAAATAATTAGATACGACGACAATGTAAGAACAGAGATACAACGAATAGATCGACCAGACTTACGAGCTGTGATGATTGTACATTCGAAAAATCTGAATTCATCGGATCTGTACTATTCGAATTAGTAGTTGATGAATACATCTAATTTCAAAGGGAATGCGAAAAAAAAACGTTGCAAAATTTCATTCTTCTCTCCCACACGCACACGAGCTCTCATCTACATGTCTGAAATCTTACTCGATTGTATTGTTGTTGTTGTGCTGTTTGTTGTGGTGGAGGCGGTGGTAGAAGATTTTCATAGAACGGATACGAATGTTGTTGATGAAGAGGATTGACTTGTGATTGTGGAAGTAAATGCTGTTGTTGTAACGCTGCTGGTAATGGCGCAACGGAAAATGTTTGATAAGCATTCATGTCGACTTGATCTTGAATATTCGGCGGCACTTGTTGCGTTGGTTTGACGGTACAGATATTTTTCTGTTCGTTTTTATTCGTATTCGTATTCGTTGAATAGTTTGCCGATGAATTAATGGCGGTTGATGACGAATTCGAATTATTCGCCGATGATTTATTCGTTGATTCATCATTGACTGCCGACGAGACATTCGCATTTGTCGTTGATGACGATGTCGGAATCGTTTCTTGAGCGAAAGTATCGGATTTCGCTGAATTATTTGCTGAGACATTGCTTTCTTGTTGTTGCTGCATGGCAACCATGCTATTTATCGTTTGTTCGAGTTGACCACTCGGATGATCGGAGATATCCCAGATAGTTTTTAGTGAATTGATTTTTTGATTGTAATCATCACCGACTGTGCCGATCGATTGTTTGTCATCGTAGTCTAAGAATGTGCCTTTTTCGAATAATGGATTCGAGCCTAATGATGAAATTGCATCGGATTTATTGAAATTATTAGGTTTTGGTTTGACATCACGATCGGTTTTGTTGTCGCCGATCGGTGGTTTGATAGTTCGGACAAGATTTTCATTGGTTTTCGAGACGGATAATTGAAGTGGTAACGAAGAATCAATTTCGTTGACAAATTTTCTGTCGTGTGTCGCTTGAAAGAAGAAAAATAGTAGAAAGATGATTTTTAAAAAGTAAAAACCTACGTTTTTCAATGAGTTTACTCGCATTCGGAAGTTTATTTTCCGTATGTGGATCCCACATTTGTATATTTGACATAACATTCGCAGATAATTTTTCCGAATCATTTTTATTCTCATTTTGCGTTGATTGCGATGGATTAGTTGCTGTTTGTTGTTGTTGTTGTTGTTGTTGTTGTTGTTGTTGCTGCTGCTGCTGTTGTTGTTGATTTGTTGATGTCGATTGTTGTGTCTGTTGGCCTCGTTGTTTACGACGTGTTGACGATTGCCGATGGGATTGATTGTAATTATTATAATTATAATACGAATTCTCGTCATAGTATTGATTTTGATCGTAGTAATAATAACTTTGATCGTAATAATACATTTGATCGGCTTTACTCTGTCGATTCGATGATTTACTATTGAAACGTGGCGGTACGGACTTGCCGTTTCGTGCTCGTGTTGAATTATTTTCATTGGAAGTCTTCGTTCCGTCCGATGTTTGATGAAGATCGGAATCATTGGATGATTGCTCGACAGGAGCGTTGTCGATGGCGTTCTGTTTTGATAATTGAGCAGCTTTTTGTTCCTTTCGGCCACGTTTCGACATGACAACGCAGAATTCTTCGCCGCCATCGTCGAACGCCGTACTTTCTTCTTCGAGAGCACTGGCTGGAAGTGTTTCGATTTTGACGACACCGGCGACATTATTCAAATCGTAACCATCGAGTGAACGACGATGTTGATCTTTTTTCGCTTGTTTGCTAGTTGAAGTTTCATCGTCGTTATTTTGAAATGTTGTACTGCTTTGGTTTGTGGTGGATAAACGGTTTGTGCGAGTCGTACGAGTTGATTTAGCTGATCGGTCGTGAACGCCATGCGTTCGTCGATGAAGAGCACCTTCATTATAACGAGAATTGACGGGTCTTTGACTGGTGAAACTTTTCTTCGGCGGTGGAGTTCGATCTTTCGAATCGATGTTTGTTGATTTACTAGTTGGTTGTGAATTATCATGATGAACAATCGGTCTCATATTTGCACTTGATTCTGATGCGGTTTCCCATTCTTCGCCTTCTTTTTGTTCGTTATCATCACTTGCTGATTCCTTTTGAAGATTATTCATCGTCGACTGACGATCATTTGCTGTCGTTGTTGTGGTTGCGGTTGTTGATTGACCACGTTTATTGGTTCGATTCGTCGACGAACGTGTTTGATGAGATTGGTGATACGGATCAGATGAGTAACTGTATCGGCTGTTGTATCGTTGATCGTAATAGTACGCATTCGAAAGATTTTGTGAGCGAGCACCGCGACCACGACGAGTTGAAGAACCGTAGTAATTCTGCGATGACAATTGCATGCTGTCGTAATCTTGCATAGAACGTGAATAAACATTTCGATGACGAGTTGTCTGTTGATTTTGATAGTAATTCGATTTCCTTTCGTTGGTACTGGCTGTTGGCTTTTTGCTCGGTGAAATTGTTGGTTGTTCTGAAGAAGGATTTGCATCGGTTTCAACTTTTTGTTCTGGGAGAATTTCGACGGATTTTTCCGGCACGACGATTGGTATTTCTTCGACTGTAGGTTTTGGTTCAATAGCCCATGGAGCTGGCTTTCGAATAGGTTCTTCTGCGGTCGATTTAACCGGTTCTTCAGCAGATTTCACCGGTGGTTCACTTGTTGTTGTTGGTGGTGTTTTTTTGCTAACTGTTCGAGTCGTTGGAGTTTTCTTCGTTTTCGAACCTGTACTCGTATTTAATTGTGACGAAACATTCGATGTATTATTAACATTATATGTATTGTAATTTTGTTGATGACGAAGTGTTCCACCACGTCGATAACGACCGTAGGAACCTAATGTTGTATATCCTCGGTGATGCGAATGTGAATTATATGTTAACGATCGTTGATGCGTCGAAATATTCGCATCATAATAACCTGTATCATCATCGTAGTATTCATCGTCATTGCCCCAAGCTGAATCGTTATTCTCATTGTAGAAATCGTTTCGTTGGGAGTAATGTGTCGAATTATTATAATCTTGTCGTTGGTTTTGACTTGAAGTTTTATAATGTTTCGATGTTGGCGGCGGTACATCGGACCGAACGCTCATCAACGGTGGAATCGATGCTGTATTAATCGGCGTAATTGCATTTGTTGTCGATGAGGTATAACGTGATTTACGTTCGATGGGTGCCGATTGTCGACGATCGTTGATTTCAGTTGTTTTCATTGGTACTTTGTATTGAATGGCTTCTTGTGGCGTTGGATCGGACGTTTCAGCTGGTCGTGTTGGTGATAAAGTTCGCCAAGCTGGTTGTGATTTTTGTATCGTTGATTTCGATTCGAGTTTAGCTGTCAATGATGGAATATCGTTCGGACGTGTTTTAGCCGATTGTTTTGTTGATCGTTGTGGAAGATCATCGGACTTTTGTTGTAAACGACGTCGATCATTGTTATGATACGATTGTTGATAACGATTCGTTGTTGTGGTTGAATCGTCCCATTCATTGTTCCAATGATCATTGGCGTTGGTTTTATCGAAATAATCGTTAACATCGGATGTTTTCGATTTCGAATAGGTTTTTGCTTTTCGATTGGTTGCAAGAGGAAAATGTTTCGATCGTGTGAGAAGATCTGATTGAGATTGCGAACTTGTTTCACTTTCTGATCGACTGTATCGACGTGTTTGAGTCGTTGTCGATGGTTTATCATCATCGGGTTCGATTTGAGCGTTGGATTTCTCGTGTAAAGATGCATAATTAAATGAATCCATTTGATCGGACCAACTTTTCATTGCAAATGTTTGACTATCGGCTGTATCATGACGCGTACGAGCTGTCGTCGTCCAATCGACTGAACTTTCTTGACCTGTCGATGATAACAAAGGTCGTGTTTGATAGCCAGGCATTTGCTTTTGTTCATTAGATGTTGTCGAACGTTGATCACGAGTTGGACGTTCTTGTTCGTCTCGTCGTTGTCGTGCAACATGGAGAACATTGACTAATTCGGAATTTTTATCATCTTGCATTTGTTTAACATGTTCATCGTCTTGTAACAAACGTGAACGTGTGTTTTGCACAGAACGATTCGCCGTTTGAGAATAATTCTGTCGTGATTGATTATTATTATTATTATTATTGTTATTATTGTTGAATCGACGTGTCGATGATTTCATTGTGTTTGTTTCAACGATATCACCATCTTCATCATCACTGAATCGAATTTTTTCTTCGTAATTGACTTCCTGAGATGCACTTGCCCATGTGACATTGTCGGTTAATTTCGAAAGATCATCGATATCTTTATTTCGAAGTATAGTCGGTGTTTTATAATCATTTGTTTGATGTAAACGTTGGTGTTGTTGTTGTTGAGATTGATTATAGTTCGATGAACGATACATCGATGATCCTTGATAGGAATTATTCGTATTATATGACCACATTTGCTGTTGTTGCGGGTGTTGTTGTTGTGGAGGCATTCGCATGTAGGATGAATTGGGCATTTGTGTGGTTGTTGAGGGTGGTGGTAGATTTTGTGATTGCATAGATTGAGAATTGTCGGTCGGCTCGTTGACTATGGGTTGTGCTCGACCGCCGCCTTCTTTCCATGAAGCTAGATTAGCTGGTCGAAAACTTGGTCCTTGACTATTCGAATGAATTGAATTGATCAATGATTCTGATGTTGATTTCGTTTGTTTGGTTTCTTGTGTAGCTAAACGTGGAAAATCGTTCAAACCAAGTAGATTCGGTGGTGATGTTTGTTCATTTGCATTTCCCGATGTTATATTACTCCATGTGGCTGGTAAACGTGGTTTATCAAGATCATTTGCTTGTGTCAAAGGTGATGTTGCTGGTAATGAATCGAGTTGCTGTTGTGTGGGCTGTTTCGATGGTGTTAATGGACGTATTTGATTTGTTGGCGTTTGATTGCCGCTATTCGATGACCAACCGTGACTTGTGCCTGTCGGAATGGTTGGATCGAATGTTGATGAATTTGTACCGGTTTCACTTTTTAAACTTGGTAAATTGGCCGGCGGTGGAATACGTCGACTGTTAACTTTGCCGAGATTAGCCCAGCCTTGAGTACGAGCTTGAATATCGATAAAAGACAAAATTTAAGAATGAATATTTGATGATGATGGTGATGAACTTACCGTTAGCTCGACTCGTTTCATTTGATCGTGTTTTACTTACAAAATCGTTTGTTTTAATGCCCGCATAGCGTTTATTCTTATCAATAGATTTACTTGTAATAGACATGTTAATAAATGAACGATGGATATGAATATAGTAGTGATCATGCGAAATAAGAAGACAAACCAATGACTCGCACCAAAATGTGATGAAATGTTGTTTAGTTTAATAATTTAATTTAAACTCTACTGTCAAATTCGATTGATTGATTGAAGACAGAGAGAGAAAGAGAGAAAAAAAGTATCTAAAAAAATAAGAAAATAGAAGAATTTCATAATTCCAATCGTTGTCGTCGATTACTGCTTGAATACAGACATCGGAGATGAATGAAAATAAATGAAGGACCACAAACGGGAAACAATGGCGATGCAAAAGAGAGAGAAAAAAGGCGACATCTATAGTCTATTGCGTTTCATAACATTTCGAGTTTGATTTATTAGAAAAACGAGAATTTACAAAAAAGAAAAATTGAAATTCGATATCGATTCAACGACTAGACGGAATTGATTTGTGCTGCTTAGCAACGAAATCTTTCATTGATGAAATTGATTCGTTGAGTTCGAAAGATTTGCAATGGAAAATTTGTTGTTGGCGTATGTCGAGTCGGACATCGACAATAGCAACAAAATTTATCGACGGTCAAATCGAAAAATTTCTGCACAGTTTGCCGTAAACGTGATGAAATAATCAGATAAATAATTGGTTGTAAAGCACAATTAAGAAAAACAAGTAAACGAACGATATGAATTAAACATTGAAAAAATAATTCATTCATAAAATCATGTTGAAATAATTCATTTGAAACAATAAATAAGAGATTTAGCAGACGATAAGGTAGAAGCAAAAGTATATACAGAAGTATAACGATAAAAACCATGACAATAACTTGAAGATGTTGAGTCGAACGTGAATTGATTGATGAAGATTTTTCCGACGTAAATTGACTTGATACTGACAAATGATAGGTGTTTGTTGATTGACGAAAATTTCGTTGTAAATTCGATGCATTCATCGATAACGATGACGTTGATGTTTGTCCTTGACGACGTTTTTCATTACTGAGAAAATTTCGTGTCAAGAAATTATATTGACCATTGAATTTCACTGATTTTGTTGAACGAAATTTATTCGAATGAACAATTATTCGTATAACTTGTCCATAGATAACAATGAGAAATATGCCTGTGATGAGATATGTTAAAACAAGAATGAGAATTAAATATGTTCGAGACCACGTTTCTCTTGCTTCAGTGTCACAACTTGCAAACGTCAGATTACTTTGATTTGCTAAATTATAGGTTTCGTATTTAGTCAAGAGAAACAATGGCAAATTAATTAAAATGGCGAACAACCAAATAATACATGAGGTTTTCGAATGATTTCGTATTTGTCGTCGAATGAGGTCACGTTGAAGACAACGTGGCACGCCCGCAGGATAACACCGGTGTAAAGTTAAAATTAATAGGAAACCTAGTGCAGCTTGCATTGATACTTGTTGAAGAAATGGAAGAAAATAACCTTAAATTAAAAATTAAAAGAAAACATGATATTCAAAAAAGTTTCAATCTCAAATATCGAAGAGAATAAGTGGGCTGATGGATATATTTAGCCAAGTACTCGTTTACACTATCGTTTCTTGTTCTCAATTTCGAAATCAAATTATCGTTTTTCGTCGTTTTTATGAATTCTATCTATGATGTACTTACAAATATAAAGACCTAATTGAAAACCATGATCGGAATAGAAAACTGCACTGATACGTTCAGGTAAACAGGTCAAAACAAGAATAATATCCGCGAAACTAACGTTAATTATATAAAAATATGTTGATGTATGCATGGTTTTATCTTTGAGAATAGCAAGAATAATAATTAAATTGCCAATAAATGCAATAAAAATAAGTAAAATAAATATTGTAAACCAAGATATATTCCAATAGTCGATAGACATCGTTTTGTACCCAGAAAAATTTGTCGTGTTAGTTTTAAAATTCTAATACAAACAAAGTCATTCGCCTGCGTGCCTCTTAAATAGTACAAAAGTCAAGATCCACAGAGAGAAATTTTTCTATGCTTCGCGGTCTCTTGCGTGTTCTATTGAAAATAACAAGAAGAAATAAAAAAAGTAATTTTACTTGACGTTAAGTGCTTTTGTCTTTGTGATTCAATCAAAGAAGAAAAAAAATAGATATACAGTGATGCCAACCAAAAATTATTGGCCCACTCTTACATGACAATTTTATTTTTGCTATTACACAAGCACGACAGGGGAAATAAATCGATTGCGACTATCATTATGTAGTGCAATGTTCCTAGGGTACGTGCCATGCGTTCGACTTTCGAGTTGTTTTCGTTCTATTATTTTGTGAATAAAACCAGAACGAAAGCAACTCGAAAGCTGAACTTATCGCATGTATATTAGGAACATTATACTACATAATGATAGTCACAATTGATTTATTTCCCCTATCGTGTTTGGGTAATAGCAGCAATAAAGTTGTCATGCAAGGGCGAGGCAGTAATTCTTGAAGTCACTGTACTTTTGTTTGTTTTTTAATCAAATCCTATTCTTATTCTGGAACGAGAATGTCACGTATTTATGTTCTATGCTTCGGAAATTTATATCACTTCGAGATTAAAAACTAGAACGCTCGTGCAGCGACATGAGAGGGAGAGAGAGAAGAGTTTTTCTTCGTTTTCTTCTTTGAAATAAAAAAACGGCTTAACTAAATCTTCTATCTTAAATTACTGAAAAGAAAAACTAAAGACGTGTTTATATTAATGAACGGTTATATAAATGAAACGTACTCTTCTTTTGAAAATGTCACGGGTTTTCTTTCAATTAATAAGTGGTGAACTTCTATAGAAACTAAATCGAACGGAACCCGTTGACATAAAATTTGGCAAGTCTGTCTATCGTGTCACTACGCTCGATTGACAAAGAAATCTAACGTTTCGTTTCGTTTCTTTATTAAACAATCCTATGAGGATTGTATATATAAACAACAATAGACACATAACAACAACATGTATACACCTAATTTTGAATATAAGAGAAAAAAAAACAGAAAAATGAATATATGCATGCAAAAGAAAAAAGAAAACACACACGAAGAGAGAGAAAGAGAAAAGAAAAAACAACAAAAGAAAACACAGTTATTGCGAAAGTAAAAAGTCTTGGGTTGAGTTCGTTGTTGTTGCCGTTGAATTGACTTGTTCGATTAATGTCGGTTGATTAACATTGATTTCATTTGTATTATTCGGATTTTTCATAACTGTAACTAATCCACCGAATTCATCGAATCGAAACGGTGTCGTATTATTACTTGCGCATATAAGCTATCGAACAAAGTCAAAAGGAACAATTTAGCTACTCAAAATTAAATAAATATATTTATGCATACTTCCGCACGACCTCGAGATTTAATTTGCTGATGAATATTACCGTTATTAGCAGAATCAAGAATAACAACCTGAAAGAATTATTATTACGAATTTGAAAAAAATGTAAATTAAATGTTCTTACATCCATTCGATGTTTTTCAGTAATATGTTTAATGAATTCATCGACATTGCTTTGATATCGTCGACAGAGACCACATTGAAATCTATTTTTAAAATCGAATTAAAATAAATTCTGCAAATCACAATGACAAACTTCGTATTTGGATTGGAGAGAAGTGCATCATTCGATAAAAGTACGGGCGTATTCGATTGTCCAGCATGATTATGATGTAAATGTCGCTAGAATAAATATCCGAAATGAATCGATTTGAAATGATTTTTTTTTCAAAAATTATTTACTTTAAGATTTGTTTTCTTATCAGTTATATACGAACAAAACGTGCAAACATGTGCCGAATCGTCTAATTGTAAATGTTCACTTTTAACATGTTCATTCAAATGATAGAGTTTAGTTGTTGAAAATGGACATTTTTGACAAGTAAATACACATTTCGATATGACTTTGTAGCATTGAGGAACAGTGCCGTGTGGTGGAGGAATATTCGGCATGTCAGAATTCTGAAAAAGCGTTTTATTTGATGAAGAAGTTTGTTTTGTTTTATGATTTCTCCTACTCGTTTGAGAATATCGGAGTTGAACAATCGATTGCCTCGACCAATCTGAGGAATATTTAGTTTATGTATCGATGTTAAATGACGTTTCAAATGCTCCATTTGATAGAATTTATTGTTACATTTCGGACATTCGTAGTTTCGTTGACCTTGATGATACAACATATGTCGCTGGAAAGTAAGAAAAAAACCCAAAAGTGAATTTTTCGAAACAACAGCAAAAGAATTCGTACTTTCAATTTCGAGAAGCTCTTGCAATTGTACGGACAGAGATTACATTGAAATTTATTTGTCTGACTTGAATGACTGTAAATATGATTTTGAAAATCCTGAAAACAAAATCAAATTCGAAAAGATAAAGAAAAAAAAATGTTTCGTTTTCATACCGAATAATCATGAAAAACCATATCACATTTATTACATTTCCATTCTTTTTTGTATGTTTTCGGTAGATTATTAAGTATATCTAACCCTTCAATATCCCAATGTCTTCTTGCCATATGAATTTTCAAATCTGCATTAGTTGCAGCCATAAATGAACAATACGGACACGGAATCGATCTACAAAAAAACAAAGCTCTTTCTCTGCTTGATTCAATCGATCGATCGATCAATTACTTTTCTAAATGTTTATGCGCCATATGTCGTTTGACATGCGTCGTCGTACAGCCTCGATAATGACAAAGTGGACAAGCAAAATCTTTGCCTTCACTGCCCATATGAACACGTAAATGTCGTTTCATATTTGCAATGCCGAGAAACTTCTTTCCGCAATGATCACAAACGAAATCGAACGGATCTAATTCGGCATGTTTTTTCGCGTGTTTCATCGCCTCGATACGCGATGTAAACGCTTCGCCACACTCGTGAACTTTGCAACAATACGATTGATTGAGTTGTTCACTTTCCTAAAAATGACAAAACAGAAGATTTTCGAATGCAGGAAAAAGTGTTTTCGTACGTCGCCGCCTAACGGATCGGTTTCATTCTCATTTGGATATGTTTGAGATTCGAATAGACTTTCGAGAAATCTCGTGTACATTTCCGGACATTGTTTGAACGAATGTTTCGAAACGATAGCAGATCGATTGAAATCGAAAAATTCTTGTTCATCTTTGAAAACAATCTAAACACGAACGTCATCGATCTTTCGACTACAAAACTGATTTTACTTTTAAAATATGTGCTTGTAAATCACCTCGACGGCATTCTTCGAGAACTAATCGTCCTAAATTTCTTTCGATACCATCGATTAAACGTTTCGCTGAGCTTTTATCTAATTTAACTGAAACAACACGATTGCCACGTTCGTCACACACGAATGTTCGACCTTTTCGATTGAACAAATCGCTGTACTGAAACGATGGTTCGAATTTGACGTCGCTATCGGCTCGTAACGAGCCCATAACTAGATCTGGCAATTGAGCAGCGTGATAACCCGGTCCGTTGCCGTTGTCATCGTCGAAATTCGACATGTCATCTTCATCGAAATCGAGAACGTGATTGATCGATGCTAATTCTTCGTCGTTTAAGTCCATGCCGAGTTCGTCTTCGGAATCGAACGTATTGTTGAACAGATACGAATCGTTGTCGTATTTGGTCGACGAACGAGTCGAATTTCGTTTGACAGTTGTTGATGGAGATTCGTAATCGATCGAATCGATTGACGATTGATGTGGACGTATGCGTACGATCGGTTTCGTTTCGTCGTTGGCTGGTAGATCTTCGAATGTCGATGATGAGGATATTTTAACTTTATTATTGGGTAACATGAGAACATCGACGGAGAGTTCATCGTTGGGATTTGTTGTTGGATCGTTGACAGAACGATAGATGATATCAGCATCGACTTTGTAACGTTTCGACGGAATGAAAGAATCGTTTAATCGTTCAACAAATACGGCACATGGCCGTACGAGATGTTGATGATTTTTCTGCATGATGGAGTTAATTTGTCTTTTCGTTTATCTAAAAAAAAGATTGGATTTTCGGTTTCATTTCTTCTTTTTTTTTATATCCAAGGAAACCGAACGAGGCAGCCACGATGGTCTCCTCTTGGACACAATAGTTGATGTTTATAAAAAATAAATGTGTCTAGCTCCCTCTGTTATGTGTATTGATGAGACAGAATTTTTTTGTTCAGCACCGAGGTTAGTTTTCGGAGCGATTTCATTGGTTGATGACGACGAAAAAATGGAACTATTTTTTTTATTAATTTCAACGAGATTTTCTCTCGATCACGTGATGATAAAAAAGAATTTTTTTGTTCGTTGGAATCTTTTTTTCTTTTGTCAAAATTTCAGCGACATCTAGACGATATTTTCTTGGACTTTTGTCAAGATCGTATCCGCACGCACACAGTTGTTTTTAGATTGATCAAGAATGTCATTCGAAAGTGATGATGAAGGAAATAATAATAACTTTCAAACAAGTTATCAATGTTATTCAACTGCTTTTCTCGTCGATCGAAATCGAGAAACGATCGAAAATAGTGGCAAAATTTTTCTTCCCGAATCAGCACTCGCACGACTAATTCATCAAGTCATTTTCTACTTTCACTATCGAAAATTTCGATAACATTTGTCAATTTTTAGACCGGTGTTATGTTATTTAAAATAACGAATCTCGAAAATCATCGTTCGACACACTGTGGTGTCCTAGAATTTCTTCCAAATAACGAACAAATCTGCTACGTTCCACATTGGATTATGAAGCAATTAGACATCGATGAAGGTAATCAAATACGTATCGAATCCGTTCATTCATTACCATTGGCAACATTCGCATGTTTTCAACCGCAAACCAAACAGTTTCTCGACATAACCAATCCGAAAGCTGTTCTAGAAAGGTTTCTACGAAATTTCAATTGTCTAACCAAAAATGATATGATATCAATCGAATATCTCGAACGAACCTATCAATTATTAGTTGTCGATTTGAAGCCTGCGAATGTTGTTTCGATAATCGATTGTGATTTAGAAGTTGATTTCGCTGTACCCTTGGATGAGATACAAACGAAAGGAGATGAAAATCACGGTTCGACAACAATCATTCCGTTGAAAGAACGGGAAGGCAATCGTGGACAACCGGATTATGATTATAAATGTGGTTTTTTGAGATTTCCACGTTCGATCGAACAGAATACGGAAAAGAATCCATCGAAAACTTTTCAACCGTTTACAGGTGAAGGAAATTCGCTGAGAAAAAAATAGAATTCGGTTTTAGTTTGACCTCAGCTGATGAAATTTATTTATTCCAGAAAGAGCGAGAGAGAAAAAAAACGAACTTAATGCAAATATTTTTTGTGTTTTTTTTTGTTTTAATATGCGCCTAGTGACGCTGGAACACGACCACGAGTAAGATTACACATGACATCGCGAAATTCAGCTTCTGAATGAACACGAATTGTACTCATTGGATAAGAATACGAAGACGAATAATAATAATCCTCACCACAACGACCACGAGAATACGACGAACATGGATTGCAACGTGCGTTCCACGATGGTGTTACGTCAGTTTCTTGACAATATGTCGGATATTCGACATAGGATCGAGAGGTTTGATAACCGCAGTTTACATAAGGAGATGTACTACGATCGTGATAGGATACCGAACGACGAAGTGGCGGAGTGATTGACCGAACGTTCTCGTAACATGGTGAGACTCGATGAGAACCGCAGTTGATTGAAGGTGGCGGTGGAGCAGCACGAGAAGCTTCACGAAGAAGTTCGGCTTTATAACCATCGATTGTTTGTGAATCGATTTCAGAACCGTATTGTCGAAGATAATCCTCAGGATCAGCACAGACTACACCTCTGTTTTCATACTGTCGATGAATATGTGCTTTTGGAGAATCGTAATGAACAACGAGATTACGCTCTTGAGCGCATCTATGAGAAAGAAAAAGTTTCGAAATCGAGAATTCGTGATTGAGAAGAGTTACTGAGCAATTGGCGGTGCACGTTCGACGAGAACACGTCGAGGACCTGGAGATTTATAGGGTAACCAACGTTCGATGATAATATTCGGTGGCTTCGGTGGAGCGCGACCGAAATGTTCGACAATGACACCACGTGGTGCTTGAGGTGGAGGAGGCAAAACTTTTTCGATAACTTGAGCAGGAATTTGAGCTGGAACTGGCGGAGGTCGTTCACGAAGAATCTAAGTAGCGAAAATGAATGACGAGCGTAGTTCTGTAAAAAAAGATATGATTTCGATTTACCACAGGTGGTGGAGTTGGAGGTCGTTCTTGTCGTTCTCGAATCTAACGCATAATCATCGTTTACGAACAAAAAGGTTAAAAATAGAAACCTACTCGAATTGGTGGTAATGGTGGTGGCTGTGGTGGACGAACTTCACCTAGATAAAAGAAAATTCTTCGATATTAAACAGAATTCGTTCGATTATTTTACGAATAATCAATGGTCCTGGCGGTGGCAATGGTGGTGGTTGGAGATATCTCACCGAGATATTTTGTCGATAAACAACTGAGTTATTCGGTAGTTGTCTTCGAATTACCACTGGTGGTAGAGTTTGTCTTTGAACTTGATGGACGATATTTCTTTCCTGTTGTTCGTTGAATGCAAATTGCTGTTGATCATAAACATTTGTCGGAACAAATGATTGTTGATAGGCCGTTGATTGAGCTTGGTGAAAAATAGGTACCGGAGAATTCGAATGAACTATTTCACTATGCCAACCAGGTGGTGCTTCGAGATGCGACGGCAATCGATAAGAAACGATTTTCCGATTGCCTGTTTGCCATCCGTATGTGTTGACTTGAGGTGTATACATTTTTCAAATGAATCTATCGACAACAAATGCACAGTAAATATTTTGTTTTCTTTTAGCAGATTTATCAAGGTCTTTTCTATTCAGTATTTTCGATCGTTTACTTTACAAAACAAACGTACACGATGAATTAATGAATCGATAAGTCGAAAAGACAGGCAAATAAGTTATGATTAAACAAGCAAGGAACGCAAAAGCAAAGGTAGCTAGGATGATCACCGCAAATGAAAGGGGAAAAATGAGTGTGTACAAGGACACTCATGACAAGAATACCAAGGCTATTTTCATTGGTTGTCAATTAGTATTTTTGATAGACTTTTTTTTTTCACGCATATGAAAAAGAAACATTGATAATCAGCTGATAGATGATCGTTTGCAATTTTTCAGATAAATTATGCTAAAACCGAAGGCTTTAAGCGAAGTACTTGCTCAAGTAACAAATGGAGGCATTCAATCGACAGTGTAGGCGTAGTCTTTCATTTCAATTAATTGATTTTTGTTTTCTTTTTCAAAATAGTTTATTAACAAAGGATGGTGCTCTACTAGCGTACTCTGGTTTCGATGCTAAAGATGCAAAAATCATTGCTGCTATGGCGAGTAGTATATTCGCAGCACATCAACGTGTTCGTCAAACTTCAACATCTACTCTTCCGCAGAATTACGTCGGCTCAGGCGATTTAAATATGATCCTACTCGATGCAGAAGAAGGCAAAATGGCTATATCAGCTGTTGCTACTCAACTTATTTGTATGGTCTCAAAAACTAATGTGCAATTAGGAATGCTAAAAGCTAAAGTATTGAACGTTGAAATTCGATCGAATTCAAAATATTGATTTGATTTTCTAGATGGATGCACTATCATCATATCTACAAGAACCATTACGCCAAGTGTCCCAAAGCAATAACTAATATTAATCAGTTTTCTTGTTCTGTCTCTTTTTTTTTGTTCTGTATTGTTGTTGTTTTTTTTTCTTCTTTTTGTAAATGATACAACTTCCGATGATTCAAACAAACATTTATAAAGAACCATGCCGATGATTTCGCTTGAAACAAAACTCCTCTTTTTTTTCTCTTCTTTTTCTTATTCCGTAATTATTCGCTTTCTCTTCCTCTTTTTTATAGACTTGTTTTTCTTTTATGTATATATGTAATAAAATCAGCCGTCGAAAGCAAATCAACGACGGATGGCAGACGAATGTCAAATACTAGATGATGATAATGATCCACTAATTGCTGAAGTAAAACGTCGTTGTTTTCGTTTTTGCAAATCATGTTCGAATTCTGTGCTTTAGGTTGACATACATCTCACACGTATCTTTGCCGATCAACTTTATCTATTTCAATATCCTTTACGTGCCAATAATCTTCAATACGACAATAATAATTCGAATGCAACGTTTGTCAATGCTCGTTTGAAGCCGAAAAATAAACTCGTTCAAGTCGATTATTCGCTCGATGATCAATCGAATTTTCATGCTAAAGAAAATGAAACACGAGCCAGTGAACATCTGTCGATATCCGACCAAACACTTCCAACTTTCAATCGACTAACTCTCTCGTCGACAAATCTTACGCCAGGCGAGAATTACAAACGATATGCCGTCGGTATTCTGACATCGAACGGTCTCCAACTTTCTCCTCTCAATGCCATCTTCCAATTACGACCGAATTTCGATGCAACATCATCGACACTTCTCGCACAAAAACCGATGTCAATCGACGATGACGAACTCGATAACGAAGGAAATTTTTCGAAACAATCGGCTTCCTCGGCAGACGAAACAACAACTGATGATGAAACGACGGATAAACCATCGAATGAACTCGTAACAATGAAATTCTGGCGACCGGAAGGTCGTTTACAACGTGAAAAGAAAATTCGATCTTATAATTACATTGAACGTGCTCGAAATGAAGAACGTTGGATAGATTTCGCCTATTATTCACCTCAAGAACATCCAGCTATCCATCTGAGAACTCAATGGGCGATGAAAGATAATCTCGAGCAAAATCGTTTGCCGATTCGTTGGCGAAAAACGATTTCAATCGAAGATTATTTTCAATTATTATTTTTAAATAAAGAATTCTCTCAAGAAACTGACAAATTATCATCGATTGCATCGAACATCATCAATGAACAGAAACCATTGATTGTTCCGCCGACGAAACCGAAGAAAAAGAAAAAAACCGATGTCGAAAAATCGCCGAAGAAATCAACGAGAAAAAGTTTCGATTTCGATTTGTTCTGATTTCGAATTGTTCGATTTTGTTCTAGGTCGAAGTGCCTCGAGAAAATCCACCGATTCTCCAGCTGAATCAGCAACAACTATTAGTACACCTGTAACCCTACCGAAAACCATCATCAAACAAGATCCTGAAACGATTCAACACGAATTATTATCGTTCATGAAACGACGATTTGGCTATCGACCCTATTTCAAACTCAGTGAAATCAATATCGGTAAAAATCGAACAAATTTCCTCTGTTTTTCCCTCGAATATCGGGCTTTTAGCTATTAAATTGGAGTTGATATCATCGCCACCTGGCCATCCATTAGCATCGGGCGTAACCGAAGCAAGTATCCTTCGAGCAGCAGCCGAAATCGGTGCGATTTATGTAAATAAAAAGGTTTCTCGACAAATTCTTCTTCTTCTCATTATTTTTCAAATAATTTTCCGTGTTCCTAGTGGCCGAAGAATCTCAAACAAGAGCCAGTTTTCATCAATGGTCAAATGGGTGACAAATACGATATTGTAAATCGTTGTTTTCTCTTTGATTTCATCGAACACTGTTTTTTTTTTAAGCTTCGTCGATATGTTGCTGATTTGCTCGAGAAATGCGACAGTTTCCAATTCACCGATCTACGTTCACGAATCAAACAAGAAAATCAAACACAACAATATCCAATTCATGAAGTGAAAAAATTCGTTAAAGATCATTGTATAACTCGTTCGTCGCGCAAAGGCGTTCTCTATTGTGTCAAAGGCACGTTAGTTAAGTAATCAAGACAAAAATCATTTGTAAATTATCAAAATGTTAACAAAGAAAACACGTTCTAAGTGTTTTTCTTCTTTTCTTTTTTTTTCTGTAAAAAATATATGTTCTATATACGAGAAAATGCAGCGCCGTTGCAGCAAATCAAGAGCCCAAGTTCGATCCTTTTTTTTTATGCTGTTGCTTTTATTCGCCTGAGTTGATCATCTCGCGCAGATACACAAAAGAACACATAGAAAAAATAATAACAATATATGCACGATAAATTAAATTTGAAACAAACCACCGGCAGCTCACTGAGACCATACTCTCGTGAAAAAAAGAGACTTTTGGCGTTTTTTTTTATTCAATCATTGAAAAAATATTTCGATCATCAATGACGATGATTGTATCCATTATTCGGATTCTGTCGATAGTGATAATTATCATTGCTTTGTTGTTGACGTGAATAATTCGAATAGGCTGGTCGTCGGTAATTGCCACGACGTTGATGGCCGAATGTTTCGGTATTCGTCGAACGATTGTACATAGATCCGTAGTTATCAGAT
>ERZ778023.1642-NODE-1642-length-33474-cov-7.590233_pt1 | contig 33474 bp, 34 predicted proteins | sample MGYA00375753_ERZ778023 | MGnify/ENA primary metagenome ERZ778023 (study PRJEB29350, sample SAMN05389822) | bioreactor metagenome | isolation source: Ammonium sulfate bioreactor | place: South Africa: University of Cape Town | collected 2014-04-04 ... | reverse complement strand
AAGCTGGCCTGGCCGGCCTTGTTCTCCAGCACCCAGTCGCGGGCGAACTTGCCGGACTGGATATCCTTCAGAACGGCGCGCATCTCTTCCTTGGTGCGGCGATTGATGATGCGCGGGCCGGTGACATATTCGCCATATTCGGCGGTGTTGCTGATCGAATAGTTCATGTTGGCGATGCCGCCCTCATAGATCAGATCGACAATCAGCTTCACTTCGTGCAGGCACTCGAAATAGGCCATTTCGGGGGCATAACCGGCTTCCACCAGCGTCTCGAAGCCGCCGCGGATCAGTTCGACCAGACCACCGCACAACACCACCTGTTCGCCGAACAGGTCGGTCTCGCACTCTTCCTTGAAGCTGGTCTCGATGATGCCCGCGCGCCCGCCGCCGATGGCCGACGCATAGGACAGGCCCAGGTCATGGGCATTGCCGCTGGCGTCCTGGTGGACGGCGATCAGGCAGGGCACGCCGCCGCCCTTCAGATATTCGCCGCGCACGGTGTGGCCGGGGCCCTTGGGCGCCACCATCAGGATGTCCAGGTCGGGGCGCGGCTCGATCAGCTTGAAATGCACGTTGAAGCCGTGGGCGAACATCAGGGCGGCGCCCTGCTTCATGTTGTCCTTCAGCTCGTCCTTCCAGATGTCGGCCTGCAATTCGTCGGGCGTGGCCATCATCATCACATCGGCCCATTTGGCGGCGTCGGCGACGGACATGACCTTGAAGCCCGCGGCTTCGGCCTTTTTGGCGGACGCGCCCGGGCGCACGGCGATGACGACGTCTTTCACGCCGCTGTCGCGCATGTTCTGGGCATGGGCATGACCCTGGCTGCCGAAGCCGATGACGGCGACCTTCTTGTTCTTGATCAGGTTCAGATCGGCATCCCGATCGTAATAGACGCGCATTGCACTTTACCCTTCTTCTGTTTCCTCATGGCCCGCTTCATGCGGGCCATCCAGTTACCATCCGTACAAACCAACTGGATGGCCCGGACAAGCCGGGCCATGACAGTCGGGCTTTTCTCACATCGCCTCCGGGCCGCGGCTGATGGCGGCGACGCCGGTGCGGCTGATGTCCACCAGCCCCAAGGGCCGCATCAGCTCGATGAAGCTGTCGATCTTGGCCGGGTTGCCGGTGATCTCGAAGACGAAGCTGGTGTGGGTGGTGTCGACGGGCCGCGCGCGGAAGGCGTCGGCCATGCGCAGCGCCTCGACCCGCTTCTCGCCGGTGCCGGCCACCTTGACCAGCGCCATCTCGCGCTCGATGCCCGCTTCCGCCGCCGTCCAGTTGGTGACGTTGTGGGTGACGACCAGCCGGCCCAGCTGCGCCTCGATCTGCTCGATCACCTGGGGCGTGCCCGACGTGACGATGGTGATGCGCGACGTGCGGGCCATGGGATCGACCTCGGCCACCGTCAGGCTTTCGATATTGTAGCCGCGGCCGGAGAACAGGCCGACCACGCGGGCCAGCACGCCGGCCTCATTGTCCACCAGCACCGTCAGCGTGTGGCGCTCGACCACGTCGCTCAGCTTCACTTTGGTATCGTGCATCTGCTTAAACCAGCATCTTCCCGGCTTCGGAGATCGCCGGGCCGTCGTCGATCTCGGCCAGGATCATTTCATTGTGGGCGGCGCCCGACGGGATCATCGGGAAGCAGTTCTCGGCCGGATCGACGCGGCAGTCGAACAGGACCGGCTTCTTCACGTCGATCATCTCGCGGATCTTGTCGTCCAGTTCCTGCGGCTTGTCGGCCCGAAGGCCCACGCAGCCAAACGCCTCGGCCAGCTTGACGAAATCGGGCAGCGCCTCGGAATAGGAGTGCGAATAGCGCCCGCCATGCAGCAGCTCCTGCCACTGGCGCACCATGCCCATATATTCGTTGTTGAGGATGAATATCTTGATCGGCAGGTCGTACTGCATGGCGGTCGACATTTCCTGCATGGTCATCTGGACCGATGCCTCGCCGCCGATGTCGATCACCAGCGCGTCCGGGTGCGCCATCTGCACGCCCACCGCCGCCGGCAGGCCATAGCCCATGGTGCCCAGCCCGCCACTGGTCATCCAGCGATTGGGTTCTTCGAATTTGAAGCGCTGGGCCGCCCACATCTGGTGCTGGCCGACCTCGGTGGTGACGTAAACCTCGCGGTCCTTCGTCAGCTCATAAAGGCGGTCGATGGCGTATTGCGGCTTGATCACGGTGCCGGACGGGCGGTAGGCCAGCGAATTCCTGGTCCGCCACTGGCCGATCTGTTTCCACCAGTCGGCCAGCGCCGCCTTGTCGGCCTGGTGGCGGCCCGCCTTCCAGAAGCGGATCATCTCGCGCAGGGTGCGGGTGGCATCGCCCACGATGGGCAGGTCGACGCGCACAGTCTTGTTGATCTGCGAGGCGTCGATGTCGACATGGATCTTGGTCGAGCCGGGCGAAAAGGCGCTGATGCGGCCGGTGACGCGATCGTCGAAACGCGCGCCCAGGCAGATCATCACGTCGCAGTCATGCATGGCGTTGTTGGCCTCGAAGGTGCCGTGCATGCCCAGCATGCCCAGCCATTCGGGGCGCGAAGCCGGAAAGGCGCCCAGCCCCATCAGGGTCGAGGTCACCGGAAAGCCGGTCAGGTCCACCAGCTCGCGCAGCAGCTTCGACGCTTCCGGCCCCGAATTGATGATGCCGCCGCCGGTATAGAAGATGGGGCGCTGGGCCTTGGCCATCATCTCCACCGCGCGCACGACGGAGCCCAGGTCGGGGTCCAGTCGCGGGCGATAGGTGCGGTGTCGCACCAGTTCGGGCCCGTGATAGGCGCCGGTCTGGAACTGGACATCCTTGGGGATGTCGACCACCACCGGCCCGGGCCGGCCCGTGGTGGCGATCTGGAACGCCTCGTGCAGGATGCGGCTGAGCTCGTTGACGTCACGCGCCAGCCAGTTGTGCTTGGTGCAGGGCCGGGTGATGCCGACCGTGTCGCATTCCTGGAAGGCGTCGGTGCCGATCAGGTGGGTCGGAACCTGTCCGGTCAGGACAACCAGGGGAATGGAATCCATCAGCGCGTCGGTCAGGCCGGTCACCGCATTGGTGGCGCCCGGACCGGAGGTGACCAGCACCACGCCGGGCTTGCCGGTGGAGCGGGCATAGCCTTCGGCGGCATGGACGGCGCCCTGTTCGTGGCGCACCAGCACATGGACCAGGCCCTCGGCCTTGAACAGCGCATCATAGATGGGAAGGACGGCGCCGCCGGGATAGCCGAAGATATGGGTAACGCCCTGATCCTTCAGGGCGCGGATCACCATCTCGGCGCCCGTCATGGCCTGAATCATTGACTCCGGGGCGGCCTCGGCGGTCAGCGCCGCGCCCTGCAAAGTGTCATCCTTGTCCATGACCAAGATCCCTTGAACGCGGGCCTTTACCCCGCCAGAACTTTCAATACCAAAAGATAAAGGGGCGTTTTACGCCCCTTTCATGCAACAGCCACTATCCGTTCATGGAGTGTCAACTCCACTCGGACAGCGACCACGGAATAAGTACCAGCGTGCGGTTCATGACGGCGGACCATAAAATCGTGGGTGCGGTGCGTCAAGCAATTTCATGCTGGAACTTCTGACATTTTAGCAATAAAATTGCTCATATTGGCATCAATCCAGTCATAATCAGTCATACGGTGGCGAAACCAGGTCATCTGCCGCTTGGCGAAGCGCTGGGTGTCGGTGATGGCGCGGGCCAGCGCTGCCTCGCGCGACAATTCGCCCGCGGCCAGCGCCTGAAGCGGCCGAAGGCCCAGAAGCCGGGCGGCGGGAAGTTCCGGGGCCAGGTCTTTCAGGGCCACGGCTTCTTCCAGGCCGCCCTGGTCCACCATCTCGACGAAGCGCCGGGCGATGCGCGCCCGCAAGCTCTGGCGCGGAATGTCGATCACGAATTTCGCCGGCTTCAGCCCGGCCAGCACGGGGGTTCCTTTCAGGCGCTGCCATTCCACCAGCGGTCTGCCCGTGGCTTCCAGCACCTCCCACGCCCGGGTGACGCGCTGAGGATCGGTGGGGCGAAGGCCTGCCGCTGTTGCCGGATCGCGTTCGGCCAGGCGCGCATGCAGTGCCTCCGGCCCGATCTCGGCAGCCAGCGCGCGGGCGGCCTGGCGGATGGCGGCGGGAATGGCGGGCATCTCGGCCAGCCTTTCGGTGAGGGCGGTGAAATAAAGCCCGGTACCGCCGGTGAAGATGGGGATGCGGCCCATCGTGCGCGCCTCATCCAGCGCGCGCGCGGCATCGGCGGCGTAGCGGCCGGTGGAATAAGCGTCGCGCACGCTGACATGGCCATAGAGCAGATGGGGCACGCGGGCACGCAGGGCGGCGCCGGGCGCGGCGGTGAGAATGGGCGCTTCGGCATAGACCTGCATGGAATCGGCGTTGATCACCACACCGTTCAGCCGTTCGGCCAGCGCCAGCGCAGCCGCGGACTTGCCGCTGGCGGTGGGGCCTGCAATAAGCACCGCGTCAAATTTCATGGGCGTGAGAATGTCCGGCTTTGTCGTGAATGTCATCGGACTCAATGTCGATCCGCGCCTGTTCCGGGGACTGGGCGACATCCGCGAACTGTCGCCGGGTTTTGCCTATGACATCGCGGTGGACGGACCCGAGACGCTGGCCGCCGCGCGTGAAACCGCCGGTGACGCGCCGTGGGACATCAACCTGGTCGCCGCGGAAAACCGCCGCAAGAAGCTGCTGGTGGCCGACATGGACTCCACCATCATCAATGTCGAATGCCTGGACGAGCTGGCCGACATGGCGGGACTGAAGCCGCAGATCGCCGCCATCACCGAGCGGGCGATGAAGGGCGAACTGGTGTTCGAGGCGGCGCTGCAGGAACGCGTCGGCATGCTGAAGGGCCTTCATCTGTCGGCGCTGGAAAAAACCTATGCCGAGCGGGTGCGGCTGAATCCCGGCGCGAAGAACCTCATTGCCACCATGCGCGCGCATGGCGCCCATACCGTGCTGGTGTCGGGCGGCTTCGGCTTTTTCACCAGCCGGGTAGCGGCGCTGGCCGGTTTCCACGAGCATTTCGGCAACAGCCTGATCGACGACGGCGTCGCGCTGACCGGCGAGGTGGGCATGCCCATCCTTGGCCGCGAGGCCAAGGCCCTGACGATGGAGCGCACTGTGGCGAAGCTGGGCATCGGCCACGCGGATGTGCTGGCGGTGGGCGACGGCGCCAATGACCTGGGGATGATCAGGCTGGCGGGAATGGGCGTGGCCTATCACGCCAAGCCGGTTGTGGCAGAGGCGGCGGGCGTTGCCATCAACCATAACACGCTGGAGGCGCTGCTGTACCTGCAGGGCTATGGCGACGCCGAGATCGTGCGGGAAGACTGAAATCGCTTCAGGTCGAAGCGCCCTGTTTTCCTCCCCCGCAGAGGTACGCCTCAGCTCAACCGCAATCCAACGTAAGTGAGATTGCCGCCGCGGCTAATCAGGAACAGTTCGACCTTCTTGCCCGCCTTGATGTCGGCATCCAGGCGCTTGCTGACCTCATCGGGCGATGAAACCGCCTGGCCGGAAATCTCGACGATCACGTCGCCCGGACGCACGTTCTTTTCGGCTGCCGCGCCGCTGGGATCGACCGAGGCCACCAGCACGCCCTTAACGTTGCCGCCGATCTTGAACTTGGCGCGGGTTGCTCCGTCGAGTTGGCCCAGCGTCAGGCCCAACCGCGACAGCGGTGACTTGCCCTTTGGCGGGGGCGCCGATTTGGCGGGCTTGTCGGGCTTGCTGTCGTCGGCCAGCTTTTGCACGGTGATGCGCAACGTTGCCTTGTGGCCCCTGCGCAACAGATCGATGTTCACCGTCTTGCCGATGGGCGTGTCGGCGACGATGCGCGGCAGGGCCCGATCGTCGGCCACCGGCTTGCCGTCAAAGCCCGTCACCAGGTCGCCGTTCTGCAGCCCGGCCCGCGCCGCCGGACCGCCCGCTGTGACGTCGGCGATCAGCGCGCCGCGGTTGCTGCCCAGGTTCAGCCCCTCCGCAATCTCGGGCGTCACGGTCTGGATGCGCACGCCGATCCAGCCGCGCCGCGCCACGCCGTACTTGCGCAGCTGGCCGACCACTTCGCGCGCCAGGTTGGCGGGGATGGCAAAGCCGATGCCCACGCTGCCGCCGGAGGGCGAGAAGATCTGCGAATTGATGCCGATGACATTGCCGTCCATGTCGAACAGCGGGCCGCCCGAATTGCCCCGGTTGATCGGCGCGTCGGTCTGGATGAAATCGTCATAGGGCCCGGCATTGATGTTGCGGTTGCGGGCCGAAACGATGCCGGCGGTGACGGTGGAGCCGATGCCGAAGGGATCGCCGATCGCCATCACCCAGTCGCCGATGCGCGCCTTGTCGCTATCGCCGAAATGGGTGGCCGGCAGGGGCTTCCTGGGACTGACCTTGAGCAGCGCCAGGTCGGTCTTGGTGTCGCGGCCCACCAGCTTGGCCGGCATCTCGGTGCCGTCGTTCAGCGTGACGGTGATCTGGTCGCTGTCCTCGATCACATGGTTGTTGGTGACGATGTAGCCCGACGGATCGATGATGAAGCCCGAACCCAGCGAGGTGACATGGCGCGGCTGGCCGTCGCGCGGACCCAGGAAATTCTTGAACAGGTCCTCCAGCGGCGAGCCGGGCGGCAGCTTGGGCAGGTTCGGCTGGGCGCGCGGCTTCAGCGTCTGGCTGGTGGCGATGTTGACCACGGTGGGCAGCAGCTTGTCGGCCAGGTCGGCAAAGGAATCGGGCGCGGGGCGCGCCAGCGCCGGGGCGGCGGCCCAAAGAGGCACCGACACCGCCAGAATGGCACAAAGAACCTTGAAAATGCGCATTTGCCGACCTGCTGGAATCGCCGGCAGTTTAGGCATGGAAAAAGGGAACAAACAGGGCAAAAACCCGACATGGATGCGTATTTGCCCTGCCGGCGCCTGCGATCCCGGAGGGCGCGGCGTGGCCCCCCATTTCCCTGCCGGCGCCGGGGTTTTGGACGCCGGTTTCGGCAACGGATTCCGCCGGGGTTTTTGGCTTGGGTTTTGCGCCAAGCGGGGTCTATATCATCGCGCTCCCCGCGAACCGCCCACTGAAGGCCCGCCCATGTCCGATTCCGATTTGCGCCAGGACGTCCTGAAGGCACTCGACCAGGTGATCGATCCGGTCAGCGGCCGCACCGTGGTGCAGGAGGACATGATCACCGGACTTGTGGTCAAGGATGGCCATGTCGGCTTCGCGCTGGAAGTCTCCGCCGAGCGCGGGGCCAAATCCGAGCCGTTGCGCAAGATCTGCGAGGCGATGGCGCTGGGCGTGAAGGGCGTGAAGTCGGTCACCGCCGTGCTGACGGCGCATGAGGATCATCCCGCTCCGCAGGCCAGGCAGGGGCACGGCCACCGTCCGGCGGTGAACCGCCAGCCCCCGCCGCCGCAGGAAGGGTTGCCCGGCGTCGGCGCGATCGTCGCGGTGGCCAGCGGCAAGGGCGGGGTGGGCAAGTCCACCGTGGCGGTGAACCTGGCACTGTCGCTGGCGCGGCTGGGGCTGAAAGTGGGGCTGATGGATGCCGACATCTATGGCCCGTCCGTGCCGCGGCTTCTGGACATCCGCCACAAGCCGGACAGCGACGGCAAACAGCTCATCCCCATTTCGAAATACGGCATCGTCGCCATGTCGCTGGGTTTTCTGTTGAAGGAAGACGAAGCGGCGATCTGGCGCGGACCCATGGTGCAGTCGGCGCTGATGCAGATGCTGAACGACACCAGATGGGGCGAGCTGGACGTGCTGGTGCTGGACATGCCGCCGGGCACGGGCGATGCCCAGCTGACCATCACCCAGCGCGTGCCGCTGAAAGGCGCGGTGATCGTGTCGACGCCGCAGGACATCGCCCTGATCGACGCCAAAAAGGGCATCGCCATGTTCCAGAAGGTGCAGGTGCCCATCCTGGGGATCGTGGAGAATATGAGCCTGTTCATCTGCCCGGACTGCGGCAGCCGCCACGACATTTTCGGCCATGGCGGGGCGCATGAGACGGCGGACCGGATGGGCGTGCCCTTCCTGGGCGAAATTCCGCTGGTGCCGCGCATCCGCGAGACATCGGACGCCGGAACGCCGGTCGCCGTGGCGCTGGCGGACGGGCCGGAGGCGGAGGCGTTTCTGGCGATTGCGCGCCGGGTGAAGGCGGCGCTGGAAACAGCCTCGCGGCCGGCGCCGAAGATCGTCATCGGGTGATCAGCGCACCAGCGTGACGTAGCTGTAGGCAAGGCCGTCCGGCGTGACGCGGTCTTCGCGCGCCGTCTCGCGCCAGTCCCGCCGATCGAAGACGAAGGCGGCATCGCCGGCGAAGGTGCCGTGGACTTCGGTCAGCTCGATGCGATTGGCCCGGGACAGCAGCGCGCGATAGACCTCGGCACCGCCGATCACCATCGCATCGCCCTTGGCCAGCGCGATCGCGGCTTCGGGCGTGGCGGCGACGATGGCGCCGTCGGCCCGCCATGACCGGTCGCGGGTGATCACCACATTGTCGCGGCCCGGCAGCGGTTTGCGCGGCAGCGAATCCCAGGTCTTGCGGCCCATCACCACCGTCCTGCCCAGGGTCAGCGCCTTGAAGCGCTTCAGGTCGTCGGAGAGGTGCCAGGGGATGCGGCCACTGGCGCCGATCACGCCATTGTCGGCGGCGGCGACAACCAGCACGATATCGCTCATGGCTCAGTTCTCATGATCGGGCCAGCGCCGTCAGCGCCTCTCCCTCAAGGCGATAGTTGATCCATTCCTCAACCGGCCGGGCGCCCAGGCTTTTATAGAAGTCGATCGAAGGGGTGTTCCAGTCCAGCACCTGCCACTCCACGGCGACAGCCTTCTCGGCCAGGGCCAGGCCGGCCAGCCAGTTCAGGAACCGGCGGCCAAGCCCCCGGCCGCGAAATTCGGGCCGCACATACAGATCCTCGAGATAGAGGCTGCGGCGGGCGCGAAAGCTCTTGTAGGTCCACAGCCAGGTGGCGATGCCGGCGGGGACTTCGCCCGCGAAAGCCAGGGCGCAGTGGCAGATGGCGGACGGTCCGGTGATGTCGCGGGAGACGTCGGCCTCGGTCAGCTCGAAGCGGTCCAGCAGCTTTTCATAGTCCGCCAGTTCGTACAGCAGGGCCAGGACCAGACCGGATTCGCGCGGCTGGGCGCTTCGGATGGTAAAATCGCTCATGGCCGGACCATAGGTTCAGCCTGCGTTCATGGGAACCGAAATACGCTGATGCCACTTATCCCAACGGGTCCCATCCGGGAACCCCAACAGGAAGGCAAGAAAATGAAAAAACTGATGCTGGCTGCCGCTGTTTTCGTGCTGGCTGTTCCCGCGCTGGCGATACCCAGCCTGGCGCAGCCGTCCGACCGGCATGATTCGACCTTCCAGCGGCGGGCCGAGGGACGCATCAACGATCGTCCCCAGCGGCCACCGCAGAATCAGGCACCCCAAATTCAGGCGCCCCAGAACCGCCCGGCGCAGAGCAGGCCGGATCGCGGTGCGCGCCCCGGCAACCTGGCCGCCCCCCGGCCGGAAAACCGGCCGGACATGCGCTCCGGCAATCGCGCGGAGAACCGGCGCGACAATCGGCCTGACAATCGTCCGGGTGATTTTCGCCCCGACAACCGGCGCGACAATCGCCCGGACAATCGCCCCGGCTTCCGTCCCGACAACAGGCCGGACAACCGGCCGGACTTCCGCCCCGACAATCGTCGGGGGCCCGACTTCCGATCCGGCCCGGGACGTCCGCGGCAGGACTGGAACATCTGGCGCAATGATCATCGCGATTTTCGGCCATCGCGCCGCTACCATGCGCCGTCCTATCGCCGGCCGCAGGGCTGGTATTACCGGCGCTGGAGCTTCGGCGACTTCCTGCCCAGCCTGTTCTGGTCGAGCCAGTACTGGATCAACAATTACAGCCTCTATGACCTGCCGCCGCCGCCGCCCGGAGCGGTCTGGGTGCGCTATGGCGACGATGCGGTGCTGATCGACCGCTTCACCGGCGAGGTCATCGATGTGGTCTATGGCTTCTTCTACTGAGAGGCCCCCAAGGCCTTGAAATCGCTTGCCTGATCAAGGACCGGGCGCCGTATCCACAAGGTGCGGCGCCCGTTTGCTTTGTGCCCGCATTACCGCTCTGGCATACCCGCCCGGCCTTGCTATAAGGCACCCCGCGCGCGTTTTGGCGCGACGGCAGGAACAAGCAAGGACTTCCCATGGCCAATGTGACGGTGATCGGCGCCCAGTGGGGCGACGAGGGCAAGGGCAAGATCATCGACTGGCTGTCAAACCGCGCCGAGATGGTGGTGCGCTTCCAGGGCGGCAACAATGCCGGCCACACCATCGTGGTGGGCGAAAAGACCTACAAGCTGTCGCTGCTGCCGTCGGGCGTGGTGCAGGGCAAGCGCAGCATCATCGGCAATGGCGTGGTGGTCGATCCCTGGTCGCTGCTGGAGGAAATCGCAAAGGCCGGCGCGGCGGGGCTTGCGGTGACACCCGACATCCTGGTCCTGGCGGAAAACGCGGTGCTGGTGCTGCCGCTGCACCGCGAACTGGATGCGCTGCGCGAGGAAGCGGCCAGCCAGAAGCTGGGCACCACAAAGCGCGGCATCGGCCCGGCCTATGAAGACAAGGTGGGAAGGCGCGCCATCCGCGCCATCGACCTGAAGGATCCGGCGTCGCTGCCCGGCAAGATCGAGCGCCTGCTGGCGCACCACAATGTGCTGCGCAAGGGTTTTGGCGCGGCGGAAGTGGATGCGGGCGCGCTGCTGGCGGCGCTGAACGGCATCGCGCCCAGTATCGCGCCCTATATCGGTTCGTCCTGGCGCGAGCTGGACGCGGCGCGCAAGGCCGGCAAGCGCGTGCTGTTCGAGGGTGCGCAGGCGGTGCTGCTGGACATCGACCACGGCACCTATCCCTTCGTCACCTCGTCCAACACGGTGGCGGGCCAGGCGGCGGCGGGCGCGGGCGTCAGCCCCCGCGCCATCGGCACGGTGCTGGGCATCGTCAAGAGCTATACGACGCGCGTGGGCGAAGGCCCCTTCCCCACCGAACTGAAGGACGCCACCGGCGAGAAGCTGGGCGAGCGCGGCCATGAGTTCGGCACGGTGACGGGGCGCAAGCGCCGCTGCGGCTGGTTTGACGCGGTGCTGGTGCGCCAGACCTGCATCACCGGCGGGGTGGACGGCATCGCCCTGACCAAGCTGGACGTGCTGGACGGCTTCGACGAGATCAGGGTCTGCACCGGCTATGAACTGGACGGGCAACATTTCGACTACCTGCCCGCAGACGCCAACATCCAGGCAAGGCTGGTACCGGTCTATGAGACCCTGGAAGGCTGGAAGGACACCACCGCCGGCGCGCGCAGCTGGGCCGATCTTCCCGCCAACGCGATCAAGTATGTGCGCCGGGTGGAGGAACTGATCGGCGCGCCGGTAGCGCTGCTCTCGACCAGCCCGGACCGCGACGATACGATCATGGTGAGCGATCCTTTTGTGGATCGATGAGACGGGGACGGCATGGGGCGCATCGGCTGGGCGGTTGTGGGGCTTGTTCTGGGCGCGGCCGTCACCGCCGGGGGATTTATGCTCCTGGGCGGAGATGAGCAGGCAGCCCCGCAAGCCGTCGCAGCCGATCCGGTGGCCGACATGAACGACCGCATCGCCGCGCTGTGGGCTTCGCTGGCGGCCGATCCCGCCGATCCGGTGATCGGCAACCCGAACGGCGACGTCACCATCGTCGAGTTCTTCGATTACACCTGCACCTATTGCAAGGCGGCCGAGCCCAGGCTGGTCGCGGCGGTGAACGCCGACCCGAATGTCCGGCTGGTGCTGAAGGAATATCCCATCCTGACGCCGCAGTCGCTGGTCGCCACCCGCGCGGCGCTGGCGGCGCAGAAGCAGGGCAAGTACCAGGCCTTCCACCAGACGCTGATGCGCTTTCAGGGCGAGCTGACGGAGCAGGTGATCTTCGACACGGCAAAGGCCGTGGGTCTGGACGTGGCGCGGCTGAAAGAGGACATGCAGGGGCCCGATATCGCGGACAGGATCATCGCCAATTTCAACCTGGCGCGCGCCATCCGGGCCTTCCAGACTCCCACCTTCGTGGCCGGCAGCCAGCTTGTCGCCCATGTGCTGAGCAGCGATTCCGCGAGCATCGATTTCCCGAGGGAAATCGCCGCCGCGCACGGACGCTGAGCGCCCTCAAACGCCCTGGCGCACGGGTGGTTGCAGGATAAATCCGCGAAACTGCAACGGAGCCGTGAGCGTTTCCAAGGGACATTGTTCCAAAGGAGATTTGCCATGCGCCCCGTTGCCCTTGTCATACTCGCCTGCCTGGCGCTGTCCGCCTGCGGTTCCTCGCGCAAGACCGTCGTGGTCACGCCGCCCGCGGGTTCGACCACGGTCGTCGATCAGGACGGCCATGCCCGTGTTATCCCGCCGGACGAGCGGTAAGTTCAGACCTTGTGATTGAGGGGGCCGTGTCCCTGCCCCAGCCCGGGCGCGCCGGCGATGGCCCGCTGCACATAGCGATGGGCGCGGCCCACCGCTTCGGCCAGCGACAGATGTTCCGCCAGCCCGCAGGCGATGGCGGTGGCAAGCGTGCAGCCCGTGCCATGGGTATGTCGCGTATCCCGGCGCGGCGCCGACAGGCGCAACAGGTTTCCGGTTTCGCCGTTGCCCAATACATCCTCCACCACGGGCCCTTCGGCGTGGCCGCCCTTGAAGAGAATGTGTTTGCAGCCCATCCCGGCAAAAGCCGCCAGCGCGGCCTTCAGGCCCGCTTCATTTGAGGCATCGAAGCAGGTCAGCGCCTCTGCCTCCGGCAGGTTGGGCGTGACCAGGTTTGCCATGGGAAGAAGTTTTTCCCGGAGCGTGGCGACGGCCTTTTCGTCGATCAGGCGCGAGCCGCCCTTGGCCACCATCACCGGATCGACCACCAGGGGAATCTGCGGCGCGTATGCGGCCAGCGTGCGGGCAACCATCGCCACCATGTCGGCGGAGACCAGCATGCCGGTCTTGATGGCATCGGCGCCGATGTCGGTGAGGCAGGCGATGATCTGGTCGCGCACGATTTTTGGCGGCACGGCATGCACGCCGGTGACGCCCAGCGTGTTCTGTACCGTTACCGCGGTGACTGCAGTCTGGGCGTAGACGCCGAAGGCGAAGGCGGTCTTGAGGTCGGCCTGGATGCCGGCGCCTGCGGAGCAATCCGATCCTGCGATGACAAGAATGCGCGGCGGCATCACGTTATGCCGCCACCTCTTCGATGACGCTGGCGATCTGGCGCACCACCGCGCGCACCACCTGTTCGTCCTCGCCTTCCGCCATCACGCGGATCAAGGGCTCGGTGCCCGACTTGCGCACCAGGATGCGGCCGGAGGCGCCCAGCCGCGCGTTGGCGTCGTCGATGGTGGACTTCACCTTGGCGTCGTCCAGGGGCGAGCCCTTCTTGAAGCGCACATTCTCCAGCACCTGGGGCAAGGGCTCGTACAGGTGCGCGGCTTCGGAGGCGGGCTTGCCTTCCTGCGCGATCACCGCCAGCACCTGGAGCGCGGCGATCAGCCCGTCGCCGGTGGTGGCGAAGTCCGACAGGATGATGTGGCCGGACTGTTCGCCGCCCACATTGAAGCCGCCCTTGGCCATCTCTTCCAGCACATAGCGGTCGCCCACCGGCGAGCGCGCCAGTTTCAGATCCAGTGTGGCGAGATAGCGGTCCAGCCCGGCATTGGACATGACGGTGCCCACCACGCCGCCGCCCTTCAGGTCGCCGCCCTTCGACCAGCTGCGCGCGATCAGCGCCAGGATCTGGTCGCCGTCGATGATGTTGCCCTTTTCGTCGGCCATCACCACCCGGTCGGCATCGCCGTCCAGCGCGATGCCGAAATCGGCGCGCATCTCGCGCACCTTGGCGCACATGGCTTCGGGCGCGGTGGAGCCGCAATCCTGGTTGATGTTGGTGCCGTCAGGCGTCACGCCGATGGGCACGATGTCGGCGCCCAGCTCCCACAACACCGCCGGGGCCACGCGATAGGCAGCGCCATGGGCGCAATCGACCACGATGCGCAGGCCTTCAAGCCTGAGGTTGCGCGGGAAGGTGCGCTTGGCGAACTCGATATAGCGGGCCTGGCTGTCGTCGACGCGCTTGGCGCGGCCAAGACCGGCGCCCACGGCCAGTCCCTGGTTCATGCCGTTGGCCATCAGTTCCTCGATCTCCATCTCCACCGCATCGGAGAGCTTCTGGCCGTCGGGGCCGAAGAACTTGATGCCATTGTCGCCAAAGGGGTTGTGCGAGGCGGTGATCATCACCCCCAGGTCGGCGCGCAGGCTGCGCGTCAGCATGGCGACGGCGGGAGTGGGCAGCGGGCCGAACTGGAAGACATCCATGCCCACGGCGGTGAAGCCCGACACCAGGGCGCTCTCGATCATGTAGCCGGAAAGGCGCGTGTCCTTGCCGATCACCACCCGGTGGCGATAGGCGCCGCGCGTGAAGATGCGGCCCGCCGCCATGCCCGCCTTCAGGGCGATCTCGGGCGTGAGGTTGGCGTTGATGCGGCCGCGGATACCGTCGGTGCCGAAATACTTGCGGGTCATGAAAGCTGTCCTGAAGCAGCGTGCGCTTTTACCACGTCTAGATAACAAAACCCCGCGGCCGCGCCCAATACCCTTAACTGGGTGTCGATCAATCCCCGTTGCCGGTTGTTACGGCGAGCCGGGGCCGGCGTCTTTCCCTATGGCTTTCAATACCTTGAGACCATCGCGCAGGGCGGCGGGGTCGTGGGTGCGGATGAAGTCTGCCCCGTTTGCCTCGGCGAACAGTTCGGCGGCCAGGCTGGCGGGGCCGATCGCGGCGATGGGCTGGCCGGTCAGCTTGCGCAGGAAGCCCTTGCGCGAGAGCGAGACCAGAATGGGCAGGCCATAGCGCGCTTTCAGTTCGGGCAGGCGACGAAGGACAATCAGCGAATTTTCCACGTCGGAGCCCAGGAACTGGCCCATGCCGGGGTCAAGGATGATGCGCGTGCGGGCGATGCCGGCCCGCGTGAGGGCATCAAGGCGGATGTCGAAGAAGCGCAGGATGCGGTCCCAGATTTCGGAGGGGGGGATTTCCGTGCGGACGGCGACGCCGCTGGGCTGGACCGCGTGCATCACGATCAGGCCGCAGGACGAGGCCGCCAGTTCGGGATAGAGGGCCGCATCGGGAAAGCCGTGAATGTCGTTCAGGTAATCGACGCCCTGGCCCAGCGCCCAGCGCTGGACCTGGGGCGCGAAGGTGTCGATCGAAAGCGGAATGGCGCGCGCCTTCAGTGCCGGGACGACGGCGTCAAGGCGGGCGATTTCGATTTCAGGCGCCACGGCTTTGGCGGCGGGATGCGATGAGGCCGCGCCGATGTCCAGAATGGCGGCGCCGTCGGCCGCCAGCTTGTGCGCCTGCGCCAGCGCTGCGCTGGGTTCCAGATAGCGTCCGCCGTCGGAAAAGCTGTCGGTGGTGATGTTGAGGATGCCGAGGATATTCATCACACCCAGATGACCAGGATGACCACCGACAGCGCCAGCATCGTCATGCCGGCCAGGAAGGTCAGGTCGGCGACGCGGGCCGGCAGCGGGTTGGGGCTTTCGTCGCGAAGCGCCAGATAGGCCGTCAGCGCCGAGACGAACAGCAGGACCGCCGCAAGCCACGCCACTTCATCGGCCACGGACAGATGGTTGGAGCCGGACAGCTTCAGCCCGCCGATCACCACGAAGCAGATGCCCAGCAGGTTGGTGGAGGCATTCAGGATATGGGGCGGGCGGTGCTGCATGGGTTCCAAACGGAAAGGGTGGCCGGTCGCCAGCGCGCCCAGCGCGGGGCGAGCCCTCTATACCAAAAACCGCATGACCAGCATAAAGCGGGCCATGACAATCGGGGCTAGCCTCGCGGCGCGAGGAATTTTGGCCATCCGAGCAGGAGGCCGCGCGGAGCGTACGCGACGTACGTGAGCACGGCCGACGCACTCGGGGGCCAAAAGACCCGCGCCTTACCTGGGCTGTGGCTCGGGCGAAATGATCGGACCAGGACCGGCGGACCGCGGCTTTCCGGCGACCGGCACCGAAGTGCCCGCATCGCGCGGCGGGGTGACCGGGTCCTCATACGGCGTGCGGACCGGGGGAATGCCCTTCAAGAGCGCGATGATCTCATCGCCCGTCAAGGTCTCGTATTCCAAAAGCCCGCGCGCCAGCACATTCAGGTCATCGGCATGGTCGGTGAGGATCTGCCTGGCCCGGGTGTAGGTCTCGTCGATGATGCGGTGGATTTCCGCGTCGATCTTCTGGGCCGTCGCCTCCGAGATGTTCTGGGTGCGCGACACGCTGTGCCCCAGGAAGACTTCCTCCTGGTTCTCGGCATAGGCGATGGGGCCCAGTTCGTCCGACATGCCGAAACGGGTCACCATGGCGCGGGCCATGCGGGTGGCCTGTTCGATGTCGCTCTGCGCACCGGTGGTGACCTTCTCATGGCCGAACACCAACTCTTCGGCGATGCGCCCGCCAAAGGCGACGCACAGGTCGGCCATCATCTTCTGGCGGGTCAGCGAAAGCTGGTCGCGTTCGGGCAGGCGCATCACCATGCCCAGCGCGCGGCCGCGCGGGATGATGGTGGCCTTGTGGATCGGGTCGGAGCCGATGACGTTCAGCGCCACGATGGCGTGGCCGCCCTCGTGGAAGGCGGTGAGCTTCTTTTCCTCGTCGCTCATCGCCAACGAGCGCCGCTCGGCACCCATCATCACCTTGTCCTTGGCGTCTTCCAGCTCGGCCATGGTGACAACGCGCTTGCCGCGCCGGGCTGCCATCAGGGCGCCTTCATTGACCAGGTTGGCGAGGTCGGCACCGGAGAAGCCGGGCGTGCCGCGGGCGATCACGCGCGGATCGACATCGGGGGCCAGCGGCACCTTGCGCAGATGCACGCGCAGGATCTTCTCGCGGCCGGCCAGATCGGGATTGGGCACCACGACATGGCGGTCGAAGCGGCCGGGGCGCAGCAGCGCCGGGTCCAGCACGTCGGGCCGGTTGGTGGCGGCGATCAGAATGACGGACTCGTTGGCTTCGAAGCCGTCCATCTCGACCAGGAGCTGGTTCAACGTCTGCTCGCGCTCGTCATTGCCGCCGCCGAGCCCCGCGCCGCGATGGCGGCCCACCGCGTCGATTTCATCGATGAAGACGATGCAGGGGCTGTTCTTCTTGGCCTGCTCGAACATGTCGCGCACGCGGCTGGCGCCCACGCCCACGAACATCTCGACAAAGTCGGAGCCGGAGATGGTGAAGAAGGGCACATTGGCTTCGCCCGCGATGGCGCGCGCCAGAAGCGTCTTGCCGGTGCCCGGCGGGCCGACCAGCAGCACACCCTTGGGGATACGCCCGCCCAGGCGCTGGAATTTCTGCGGATCGCGCAGGAAGTCGACGATTTCCTTCAGGTCGTCCTTGGCCTCATCGACGCCGGCGACGTCCTCGAACGTCACGCGGCCCTGCCGCTCGGTCAGCATCTTGGCGCGCGACTTGCCGAAGCCCATCGCCTTGCCGCCGCCCGACTGCATCTGCCTGAGGAAGAACACCCAAACGCCGATGATCAGCAGCATGGGGAACCAGTTGATGAAGATCGCCAGCAGCGAAGGCATGCCGTCATCGGCCGGGCTGACCGTGGTGTCGACATTGTGTGACTTCAGCATCGGCCACAGCGTGCTGTCGTTGCTGGGCACGGTGGTCACAAAGGGCTGGCCGGTGCTGAACTCGCCCTTGGCCTGCTCGCCCTGGAAGACGACCTTCTTGACCTGGTTGGCCTGCACCTGCTCGGTGAACTTGGAATAGGAGATGGCCGAAGCCGTGGTGTGGGTGCCCGTGCCCTGGAACAGGTTGAACAGCAGCACCAGCATGACCGCAATCACGATCCACAGCGCAAGATTTCTGAGGTTGTTCAAAGGCCGTCCTTTCAAGCGGGGCACCTGCCGCCCCTTCCCACTGCCAGGGGGGTCCCATCATCATGGGGCGCCATCCGGCAGATGCCTATATACATAGGACGCTTCTAGCGGATTGCCAGCGATCAAAACGTTAAGAGTTTTGGGCGATTACCGCAACCGATGCCGGCGATTGCCGCTAAGCACCCGTGCCCGAACCGCTTTTGGAACCGCTCCGGCGCGGAGCCTCGCGGCGCACCAGCAGAATGCCCGCGGACCCGGCGCCCCGCCCGGCCGGGCCGATATGGCAGCCCATAAGGGTGGCGCCCCCGCCCAGTTTTCCGGCCGCGATCCTGTCGAACAGCCGCTCCAGGGCCTCGAAACGGGGCCGGTAGGCGGCGCCCGAAACCGCCATCAGCACCGCCGCCAGCGCCCTGAGGCCCACCTCGCGCGGGGCGGCGGCCAGGGCGGTCGCATCCAGCAGAAGGCCCTGTTCTTTTCCGGGTTCCAGTGGGGCAGGTTCCACCGGCCTCACGGCCCGCGCCAGCACCGCCTGGGTCACGTCTTCCAGTGCGGCGCGCGCGCGGGCCAGGTGGACGGCGGCGGCGGCGATCCGCGCGGGGGTCAGTCCGGCCTCGCCCAGGGCGCCGGCCGCGGCCCGCACACGCACCCGGTCGAAGGCCAGGTCTTCGTTCATGGGATCCTCCAGCCACTCCCGGCCGGACGCCTCCAGAAAGGCGCGCAGATCGGCGCGGGCCAGCCCGAGCAGGGGCCGAACGAGCGAAAGGCCGGAAAAGCCGGGCAGCGGCCAGGGTGCGCGGGGCGCCATGGCCGCCAGTCCATCCACCCCGCTGCCGCGCGCCAGGCGCAAAAGGAAGGTCTCGGCCTGGTCGTCCTGGGTATGGCCGACGCCAAGGATGGAGAGATGGTGCTTTCTCATCCAGTCGCCCATCAGGCGGTAGCGGGCCTGGCGCGCCGCCGCCTCGATGCCCGTGGCGGGCTTTGGGCCCTTCCACGCAAGGATATGAGCCTTGAGCCCCAGGGCCCGGGCCCAGGCAACGACCCTTCGGGTGTCGGCGCCGGAGCCCCGGCGCAGGCCATGGTCCACCGTTAGAACCACCGGGGGCGGCAGGTGATGGGCCGCCGCATGGCGGGCGGCCAGATGCATCAGCGCCACGGAATCGCCGCCGCCGGAAACGGCCAGCGCCCACGGCCCCGCGGCATCTTCCGCGAGATGGGCACCGAGGGCGGCGGCGAAGGCGACCTGGAGCCCCGCGGCCGGCGAATCACCGGCCGCCGGATCAGCGGCAGGAGCTGCGGCGAAGGCTTGCCGCGGTGTCGAGCGTCGCGCCGGGCGCTTGCGGATATTTCGACTTGATGAGCCCAAGTGTGGTGCAGCCTTCCGATTTCTGGCCCAGCGCCAGGAAGGACTGGGCCAGCTTCAGCATAGCCTCGGGCGCGCGGTCGGATTTGGGAAATCTCTTGATCACCTCGGCGAAGCTGCGTTCGGCCGGCTCGTAATTGCGCTGGACGTAATTGATGTTGCCGACCCAGTAGATCGCCTGGGGCGTCAGGTCGGTGTCGTCGGGATTGGCGTCGGCATAGGCCTGGAAGGAGGCTGCGGCCTCATTGTATTGCGCCTTGGAGAGAAGGTTCATGGCCGCATCGAACTGGCTGGACCCGCCGCGCGGCTGGGGCGTGGCGGGCGGCGGCGGCAGGCTGGAAAGCCGCGTGGGGGCGCCGCCGGAATAGCTGCCCGAAGACCCGCCATATTGCGGCCCCGAAGGCGCCGGGCGGCCATACTGGTCGGCGGGCAGCGTACCCAGGACGCCCGGCGGGCGGCCGCGCCCGGGCGTATCGTCATAGGCGGTCTGATTGGGCGCGACCTGGCTGGGGCCAACCCCGCCGCCGCTGCTTCCGATGGGCGGCAGGCTTGCGCCCGGACGCATCGCGCCCTGGGGCGTGGGAACGGCATAGCCCCCGCCGGAGCCGGCGGCCGCGCAGTTCAGCGAGCCCGCATCGGCGCCCAGCTGCTGCGCCGACAGCGTGCAGATGCGATAGGCGAAATCCTTCTGCATCTGGTCGATCTTCTGGTTCTGAAGCTGGACCTGGTGCGAGAGCTGCTCGTTGGCGCCGGTGGCGCTGGCCAGGCTGTCGGTGAGGCTGCGCACCTTGTTTTCGAGCGCCTGCACGCGGCCGTCCATCTGGTCGGCACGGCGCGTCAGGTCGCTGATGCCGGAATCCTGTGCGGACTCGCGCGCCTTTTCCTCGTCACTGGGGCCGAAGAGCTGGGCGTGGGCGGGCGCGCCGGCCATGCCCAGAGCCATCCCGAAAGCCAGGACGGAAACTGCGGAACGGAGTCTGATCATGATGACCTTTCCCACTGGTGACGAACGGGCGCCTTGTGAAACAAAAGGGGGCGCGAGGAAACATTCCCCGCGCCCCCGATTCTATTCTCACCCGGCTGCCCAGTCGAGCCGGCCGGGTGATCCCACGAACTGGGCCTTAGGTATTGGCGCCCGCGGTGATGGTGGTCACGCCGCGGCGATTCTGTGCCCAGCAGTCTTCATTCGACTCCGTGCAGATCGGACGCTCCTTGCCGTAGGAGATGGTGTCGACGCGGCCGGCGCTGACGCCCTGGCTCACCAGATACTCCTTCACCGCATTGGCGCGGCGCGCGCCCAGGGCGAGGTTGTACTCACGCGTGCCGCGCTCGTCGCAATTGCCCTCGATGGTCACGCGGACGGACGGATACTTGTTCAGCCACTGGGCCTGACGGGTCAACAGCGCCTGGTCCGCCGCCTCGATGTTGTACTGGTCGAGCGCGAAGTGGACGGTGTCGCCGACATTGGTCCGGAAGTCTTCGGCGCTGCCCGGCAGGATGCTCGAGGTCACGGGCGCCGGCGGCGGCGGCGCTTCAGGCGCGGCGGGCGGGGGCGCGGTGTTCACTGCTTCCTGCTTGTGGGTACAGCCGGCCGCGAGAACCAGCACCGCCGACAGGCAGGCGAATTTCATGGCTTTGGAAAAACGGATCATGACTTCAATCTCCTGGCAGCGAAGGCAAGCCGGTGCGGGCTGCACCCGTCGCTTTAGAATTGGAAACGCACCACAAATCGACAAACGCACTAAGCGCCAAAAAGAGCCAAAAAATGGCGCCTGGGAACCGGGACTTTAGGAAACCACGCCTACTGGATCAAGGGCGACCACGCAGGATCGGATGCACTTCCGGGGGTAAGGACGCGCCTTTCATTACGGCCTGTGACATCAACCGACCAGATCTGGGAACCGCGGCTGTTCGAAAGCACCCGCGTGAACATCAGGACGCGTCCATTTGGCGCCCAGGTGGGGCCTTCGTCATGGGGGCCGGAGGTGATGATGCGTTCGCCGCCGCCGTCCGGGCGCATCACGCCGACATTGAAGCGGCTTCCCTGCTGCTTGGTGAAGGCCAGAAGGTCGCCGCGCGGGCTCCAGACCGGCGTGCCGTTGTTGCCGGCGCCGAAACTGATTCGGTGCTGGTTGGAGCCATCGACGCCCATCACATAGACCTGCTGGCTGCCGCCGCGATCCGATTCGAAAGCGATCTGGCGGCCGTCAGGCGAGAAGGACGGCGCGGTGTCTATCCCCGGATCGGTGGTCAGCCGCTGAATCGCGCGATTGCGCAGGTCCATGATGTAGATGTCGGAGTTGCCGTTGGTCTCAAGGCTGAGCGCCACCCGGTTGCCGTCAGGCGAAAAGCGTGGAGAGAATGTCATGTTGGGGAAATCGCCCAGCCGCTCCTGGCGGCCGGTCTCGATGTCGAACAGGTAAACCCGCGGCTTGCTGCCGATATATGACATGTAGGCGATCATCTGCGCGCTGGGGTTGAAGCGCGGCGTCAGCACCATGTAGCTGCCGTTGGTCAGGAAGATAGGGTTGGCGCCGTCCTCGTCCATGATGGCAAGTCGCTTGACGCGCTTGGTGGCTGGGCCCGACTCCGCGATGAAGACGATGCGGGTGTCGAAATAGCCCTTTTCGCCGGTGATTCGCTCATAGATCGCATCCGACACCATATGGGCGACGCGGCGCCAGTTCTCGCCTTGCGTGAAATATTGCAGGCCCAGCATCTGGCTGGCGCCATAAACGTCCCACAGGCGGAAATCCACCCGCAGGCGCCCGTCGGGCTGCATGGTCACCTGGCCGGTCACCAGGCCCTGGGCGGTGATGGTGCGCCAGCTCTGGAAGTTGGGCACGGTGTTGATGCTGGTGATGTGTTCGATGAAGCCATTGGGATCCAGCGGCTTGAACAGGCCCGAACGCTCCAGGTCGGCGCGCACCACCCCGGCGATATTGGCACCGGCCTGGGCATCGCCGGGCGTGCCGGGAAGAAAATCGGGGATGGCGATGGGCAGCGGCTGGGGATTGCCCTGGGTCACATCGACGCTCAGCGCCGCGCGTGCGGGTCCGGCGGCCAGGATGCCAAGAAGCGGCAGTCCCAGGAAAAGGGCGGCGCAGAGGACCAGGAATTTCTTCATGCGATTCTCCAACGTGTACGCGCGGCTATTGTTGCATCAGCTGGCGCGGGTCGAAATGCAAGGGATTGATCTCGCGCCAGACGGCATAATCCTGTTGCGGCAGGTGATAGGGCGCGCATTGATAGACGGCGCGGCTGGCCGCTTCCGCCGCCGCGCGGGTATAGGAATTGCCCGAGGCCGCCGCGGCAGAGCCGGGCAGCAGCGCCAGCCCCGCCACCGTGCCGTCGGGATTGAGGCGCAGGTCATATTCCACGATCAGGTCGTCGGCATTGGGCGCACCGACGGGCGGCGACCAGCAGCGATAGATCTGGCTCTGCAGCGCGTCGGCGATGTTGGCGGTCATGGCATTGCCCGCGCCGACGCCCTGGATCACACGCTGGCCCGGCCTGGCGTTCTTGGGCCGCTTGGGCTGGGCCGTCAGTTTGTTGAGCAGCGCGGCGAAGTCCTGCTGCTGCGCCTGTTTTTTTGTCACCTTGGGCTTTTCCGGGGGCTTCTCCACTGGCTTGGGCTCCTCCTTGGCCACATCGAACTCGGGCATCTTGGCGTCGGGGGCGGGTGCGACTTCAGCCAGTTGCGGCTCGGGCGGCGGCTCCGCCGCCGGGGTGGGGATTTCGATCTTCTCCGGCTCGGGCTTGGGCTGGGGCGGCGCCTGAGCCGCGACATTGGTCTCGGCGGCGATGGTCACCAGGTCGACCGGCACGGTGTGGGTCTCCTGCGGGGTGTGGAAATTGCGGAAGGAGAACAGTGCCGCCGCAATCACCAGCCCGTGAAAGGCAAGCGATCCGACGACGCCGAAGCGCGGGCCCTGGGCGGTGGTGGGCTCCGAGCGCCGCCATGGGACCGCCTTGGCGCCGGACGCGCTAGCGCTGGTCTGGCTTGGGTTTGACGACATCGGTCACGAGCCCGATATGGGTAAAGCCGGCGGCGGCGAGCAACCCCATCACTTCCATCACCTTGCCGTAATTCACGCGGTCATCGCCGCGCACGAAAATGCGCTGGTCATAGCCGTTGGCGGCGATGGCCTTCAGTTTGTCCACCAGCGCGGCTTCCGCGATCGGCTCCTTCTGCAGGAAGATGCTGCCGTCCCTGCGCACGGTGATGGAGAGGGGTTCGCGGTCCTGGCCCAGCGCCGGGGCGCGCGTCTTGGGCAGGTCCACCGGCACGCCCACGGTCAGGAGCGGGGCCGTGACCATGAAGACGATCAGGAGCACCAGCATCACGTCGACGAAGGGGGTGACGTTGATCTCGGCCATCGCGTGGCGGCGCAGGCGCCCGCGGCCGCGGCTGGAAGTGTGCTGGATTCCAGCCGCCATCAGCGCGCCTTTTCGTCGAGCTGGCGCGACAGGATGGCGGAAAATTCATCCGAAAAGGCATCCAGCATGTTCACATAGCGGCCGATCTCGGCGACGAAGCGGTTGTAGAAGATCACCGCCGGAATGGCGGCCAGAAGGCCCATGGCGGTGGCGAACAGCGCCTCGGCGATGCCGGGGGCAACCACGGCCAGGGTGGTATCGTGGCGCGCGGCGATGGCGGTGAAGCTGTTCATGATGCCCCAGACCGTGCCGAACAGGCCGACGAAGGGCGACACCGAGCCGATGGTGGCCAGGATGCCCAGCTGCTTTTCGATGCCGTCGGTCTCGCGCAGGATGGTCACGCTCATCGCCTTGTCGATGCGTTCCTTGACGCCCGTCACCATGGATTCGCGGGGGTTGCCGCCGTCGAAGGCGCGGCGCCATTCGCGCAGCGCGGCGATGAACATGGCGGCCAGGGGATGGTCGTTGCGGCCGGCGAAGTGCTGGTACAGTTCGTCCAGCGACTGGCCCGACCAGAACAGCTTTTCGAAACGGCGCGCCTTGCGCTTGAGGTTCGACAGGGTCACCAGCTTGTTGAAAATGATGGTCCAGGACCAGAGCGAGGCCAGGAGCAGCATCACCATGACCGACTTCACCACGATGTCGGCGCGCATGAACATGCCGACGATGGTGAAGCTGGTGTCGCCGCCCATCGGCGCATCGTTGCTTGCCGCGGCGCCCGGCGGAGCCGCCAGGGTCTGGGACTGGGCCGCTTCGCCCACGGGCGCGGCAATGGGGCCCTGTTCATTGCCCTGGGCGAGAGCCGGATGGGAAGCCGCCAGGGCCAGGCCCGCAATCAGGGCAAGTACGGCGAAAGCGCGCATGAAATTCATCAGGAAACCCTTTTTCGCCGGAGATATTCGGCTAATGAACGCCGATCTTGGCCGAAGTTTGACGAATGGAATCAAGTTTCTATTGCAACAAGCAAAGGCGCAAGAGTCTGAAGGACATATTTGGGAAGGCGGCGCGCCCTGCCGGTTAACGTGGTCATGCACGCTTCGATCCGTCCTTCCACAAGAAGCGTGCCGCCGCAGACGATGTTCTGGGTGGCATGCATGCGCGCGCCGGACAGGCCCGTCAGGCTTGTTCGCACTTCTATGACATCGTCCAGCCGCGCCGGGCGGTGATAATCGACCTGGATGCGGCGGATGGCCCAGGCCGTGGGCTCGTCATCCTCCAATCCCGCCATCTTGGAGATGCCGGCCAGGCGGAAACATTCGGTGCGGCCCCGCTCCATGTAGCGCAGGTAATTTGCGTGATAGACGAAGCCCGACAGGTCGGTGTCCTCGTAATAGATGCTGATCGGCAGGACGTGGGTCTTGCCGTCGAAAAATCCCAGCCCTTTCAGCGTGCCGCTCATCCCTCCTCCTCGCCGGAGAACAGCCCCGTCTGCAGCGGCTGGGCCGGGGGCGTGCCCAGCCCCAGATGGCCATAGGCCGCCCCCGCCAGGACGCGTCCGCGCGGGGTGCGCTGCACGAAGCCCTGCTGCAACAGATAAGGCTCGACGATTTCCTCGATGGCGTCGCGCGCCTCGCCCAGCGCGGCGGCGATGGTTTCGATGCCGACGGGCCCGCCGGAATAATTCTCCGCGATCAGGGTCAGGTAGCGGCGGTCGAAGGCATCCAGGCCCTTGCCGTCAACCTCCAGGCGGTTCAGCGCCGCATCGGCGGTTTTCGCATCCACCGTCGCCGCCTTCTGCACGGCGGCGAAGTCGCGCACGCGCTTCAAAAGGCGCCCGGCGATGCGCGGGGTGCCCCTGCTGCGGGCGGCGATCTCGCGCGCGCCATCGCGGGTCAACGCGAAGCCCAGCACGCGCGCGCCCCGTTCCACGATCGAGAGCAGTTCGTCGGGGGTATAGAAATTCAGCCGCACCGGAATGCCGAAGCGGTCGCGCAGGGGCGTGGTGATGAGCCCCGAACGGGTGGTGGCGCCCACCAGCGTGAAGGGCGAAAGGCTGATCTTGACCGAGCGGGCGGCCGGCCCCTCCCCGATCACCAGGTCGAGTTCGTAATCCTCCATCGCGGGATAGAGGATTTCCTCCACCGCCGGATTGAGCCGATGGATCTCGTCGATGAACAGCACATCCCGCGGTTCGAGGTTGGTGAGAATGGCGGCAAGGTCGCCCGCCTTGGCCAGCACGGGCCCCGAAGTGGAACGGAAATTCACCCCCAGCTCGCGCGCGACGATCTGCGCCAGCGTGGTCTTGCCCAGGCCCGGCGGGCCATAGAACAGCACATGATCCAGTGCCTCGCCGCGATCGCGGGCGGCTTCGATGAAGATGGACAGATTCTCGCGCGCCTGCTGCTGGCCGACGAAATCGGCCAGGCGGCGCGGGCGCAGGGACGATTCCAGCGTGTCGTCCTCGTGGCGTTCGGGCTGGGTCAGCGGATTTTTCAACGGGCCATGCCTTTCAGCGCTTCGCGGATCAGGGCGGAGGGATCGGTGCCCTCGCCCAGCGCGGCGGATGCGCGGGCCACCGCCTCGGCGGCACGCACCTCGCTATAGCCCAGATGCACCAGCGCCGACACCGCATCGGCCTCCGGGCCCTTGGGGGCAGCGACCACGGCGGCGATGGGTTCCTCGCCCCCCATCATCATCGAAGAGACCTTGTCCTTCAGTTCGGTGGCGATGCGCAGCGCCAGCTTGGGGCCGACGCCCGGCGCGCGGGCGATCATCGCCTTGTCGCCCAAAGCCAGCGCGCGCGACAGGTCGCGCGGGCTTAGCGTGGAGAGCACCGCCAGCGCCACGCGGGCGCCGACATTCTGCACCGTCTGCAGCAGGCGGAACCATTCGCGTTCCTCATTGCTGACAAAGCCGTAAAGACGGATCGCGTCCTCGCTCACCTTCATTTCGACCATCAGGCTGGCATGCGCGCCGGCCGCCAGCCGCGACAGGGTCGAGGACGGACAGAAGACCAGATAGCCGACGCCGTTCACGTCCAGGATCACATGATCCTCGAAAATGGCGTCCACAATTCCGGTCAGCTTGCCGATCATCGCGCGACCACGTTCACGTCAACGACTTTCAAGGGCCGCGCCGCCGCCAGATGGGCATGGGCGATGGCCGCGGCCAGCGCGTCGGCGGCATCGGCCTGTGTCACCCGCGCGGTCGGCAAAAGCCGCGCCACCATGAACTGCACCTGTTCCTTGGCGGCATGGCCGGCGCCCACCACGCACTTCTTGATGTGGTTGGGGGCATATTCGGCGATGTCCAGCCCCGCCTGCGCCCCCGCCAGCAGCGCCACGGCGCGGGCATGGCCCAGCTTGAGCGCGGCGGAAGGATCGCGGGCGACGAAGGCCTGTTCCACCGCGATGGCGGCGGGGCCATGAGCGGCGATTACGGCGGCAAGTTCACGGTGCAGCGCCATCAGCCGGAAAGCCAGGCCCAGCGAGGGGCGGGTGGCGATCACGCCATGGGCGATGTGGGTGAGGCGGGTGCCGGACACATCGATCACCCCCCAGCCCATGGCCGAGAGGCCCGGATCCAGGCCCAGGATGCGAATCGTCCCGCTCATGGGGCTTTTGTACCCTTTATGTTCGGATATGTCCTTCCTATTGGGCCTCGGCGAATTCCTGCATCGCCCAGGAAACCATCGCCGTGGCGATCTCGCGCTCACCCATGATCACCTTGCTGGCGCCGTGGGCCAAGAGGTGGTCGATCTCGCCGTCGAAATGGGCGCGGGCGATAATGGGCAGGTTCGGATTGGCGGCCCGCGCCTGTTCGACGATCTGGCCTGCCTCGAAAGCCTGCGGGATCGCGACGAAAAGGATGCGCGCGCCCAAAAGGTTCGCCGCCGCCAGCATGTCGGCGCGCGCGGCATTGCCGCGGATGTGCTCGATGGCCGGATCGCCCACCTGCCCTTCCTCGATCACCAGCAGCGGCAGGGTGCCCTTGAGGCCCTCGGCGATCAGGCGGCCCACCCGGCCATAGCCCACCAGCACGGCATGATCCGAAAGCCCGGTGGGCGGCGGGGCGGCGGGCCGCGGCTGGACGGGCTTGTCGGGGCCGGTCGTGACGCCGACCCGGGCGCCCTGCCGCCCGGCCAGCCAGAACAGCGCCGGATTGAGAAAGATGGACAGGATCGAAGCGCCCAGGATCATGTCGCGCGCCTCGGCCCGAAGCACGCCCAGCCCGATCCCCAGGTCCGCCAGGATGAAGGAGAATTCGCCGATCTGCGCCAGGCAGACGGCAATGGTGATGGCATCGCCGCGCGCCACGCCCAGGCGCCGCAGCAGCAGGAAGGCGATGGCGCCGCCCGCCAGCACCAGCGCGAAGGCGATGGAAAGGCCCAGCGGCGCCGACACGATCACGCGCGGATTGAACAGCATGCCCATCGAGACGAAGAACAGCACGGCGAAGGCATCGCGCAGGGGCAGCGATTCCTCGGCAGCGCGCTGGGAGAGCGGCGAGCCCGCCAGGATCATGCCGGCGAAGAAGGCGCCCAGCGCCAGGGAAACACCGAACAGGGTGGCGGCGAAGAAGGCCACGCCCAGCGCCAGCGACAGCACCGCCAGACGGAACAGCTCGCGGCTGCCGGTGTGGGCGATATAGTGCAGCAGCGCCGGGATCAGCCTGCGTCCCACCACCAGCATCAGCGCCGCAAAGGCGGCCAGCTTGGCCAGGGTCAGGCCCAGGCTGCGGATCAGCGCGGCCGTGTGGATGTCGCCGCCCTTCAGCGCGGCGGCGATGGGCGGCAGAACCACCAGCACCAGCACCGTCAGCAGGTCCTGCATCACCAGCCAGCCGATGGCGGTGCGGCCGGCGCCGCTGTCGGTCAGGCGGCGGTCGGACAAAGCGCGCATCACCACCACGGTCGAGGCCACCGAAAGGCACAGGCCGAAGACCAGCCCCTGGCCCCAGGGCCAGCCCATTGCCAGGCCGGCCAGGGTGCCCAGCCCGGCGATCGCCGCCATCTGCAGCGCCGCGCCCGGCACCACCACGCCTTTGACGGCCAGAAGCTCTTCGGCATGGAACTGAAGCCCCACGCCGAACATCAAAAGGATCACGCCGATGTCGGCCAGTTGCAGAGTCAGGCCGCTGTCGGCAACGAACCCGGGGGTGAAGGGTCCCACCACCACCCCGGCGAGCAGGTAGCCGACCAGCGGCGGCAGCCTCAGCCGCTGGGCGATGGTGCCCAGGATAAAAGCGAGCACCAGGCCGACGACGATGGCGGCAATAAGCGGCGTGGAATGGTCCATGCCGCGAGTATAGGGACGCCGGGATTCATTACGCCAGCGTCAGGATGGGGCAGGCGCGCCTTATCCCGCCAGCTTCGCCATCAGGGCGTCGGACAATTCGTAATTGCCATAGACGTTCTGGACGTCGTCGTGATCGTCCAGCACCTCGACCAGCTTCATCAGCGTCTCGCCCTGGTCGTCGGTCACCTGGACGGTGTTCTGCGGCCGCCAGGTGATGGCGGCGCTGGCCGGTTCGCCCAACCTTGCCTCCAGCGCGTCGCGCACGGCGGCGAAATTTTCGATGCTGGTGAGGAATTCGTGGCTGTCCTGCGACGACACGCATTCGTCGGCGCCGGCCTCCAGCGCGGCTTCCAGCATCGCGTCCTCGCTGCCCTTTGCGGCCGGATAGGTGATGGCGCCGACATGGTCGAACATGAAGCTGACCGAGCCGGTTTCGCCCATCTGGCCGCCATATTTGCTGAAGGCGGCGCGCACGTCGGCGGACGTGCGGTTGCGATTGTCGGTCATTGCCTCGACGATGATGGCGACGCCGCCGGGGCCCCGGCCCTCATAGCGGATCTCATCGTAATTCTCGCCGGTGTTGCCGGCCGCCTTGGCGATGGCGCGCTCGATATTGTCCTTTGGCATGGACTCGGCCTTGGCGGCGATGATGGCGGTGCGCAGGCGGGGATTGTGGGCCGGGTCGGGCAGGCCGGACTTGGCCGCCACGGTGATTTCGCGGCTGAGCTTGGCAAAGAGCTTGGAGCGCTCCTTGTCCTGTTTGCCCTTGCGGAACATGATGTTCTTGAACTGACTGTGACCGGCCATGTGAAATTCCTGCGAAAGTGGGCGCCAGATAGCCGGGACGCTGCTTGCTTTTCAAGTCCGGCGGGGCGCCAAGCCTTGCCGGGGGCGGCGCAAACGCGCAGGCTGTCCGCATTTGTGGCTCCCCATTTCCATTTCCCATTTCGGAGGCGTCCCATGCCCGTGCTTGCCATGGATCCGCTTACCCTCGGACATACCGCCATCACCTTCATCGCCATCGCCGCCGGGCTGATGGTGCTGGGCCAGATGCTGGGCGGTACCCTGTGCCGGTCGCTGACGGCCATCTTCCTGCTGTTCACGGTGCTGACCAGCGTCACCGGCTATTTCTTTGTCCAGAAGGGGCCCCAACCCACACCGGCCCAGATCGTCGGCGCGATCTCGCTGGTCGACCTGGCGGTGGCACTCTATGCCTTCTACGGCAAAAGGCTTCAGGGCGGCTGGCGCGCCACCTATGTGGTGACGGCACTGTTTGCCCTTTGGCTGAATGTCTTCGTGCTGGTCGTCCAGATGTTCATCAAGCTGCCTAGCCCGCCGGTCACGGGCGGGCCGCTGTTCGGCGCCACGCAAGGGGCGGTGCTGCTGGCCTTCGTGATCGCCGGCTGGATGGCGCTGAAGTCATTTCGCCCGGCCATGGATTGACGCTAGACTCGCCTTTGTCGAGGGAGTCGCTCATGAGAGGATTTGCGGCGGCGTTCGCGCTGGCGGTGCTGTGGGCCATGCCGGGCCCGGCAGGGGCCCAGCCCCCGCAGGCCGACCCGTTCGGCCAGACGCGGGCCGACTGGAACAGGCCGCACCAGCCGTTCCGCGTGATCGGGAATGTCTATTATGTGGGTACCGCGGGGGTCAGCGCCTTCCTGATTCGCACCCCGGCCGGCGATATCCTGACCGATGGCGGCCTGCCCGAATCGGCGCCGCTGATCGAGAAGAACATCCAGGCGCTGGGCGTGAAGCTGTCGGACATCAAGATCCTGCTCAACAGCCACGCCCATTTCGACCATGCCGGGGGGCTGGCCGAACTCAAGCGCGCGACCGGCGCCAGGCTTTATGCCAGCGCCGCCGACAAGCCCTTCCTGGAGACGGGGCGTATCACCTTCGGGCCATCCGTCGCCGATCCCTTCCCGCCGGTGAAGGTGGACCAGGTGGTCAAGGACGGCGAGACGGTCAGCCTGGGCGGCGCCACGCTGACCGCGCACCTGACGCCCGGCCACACGCCCGGCTGTACCAGCTGGACCTTGCCGGTGACGGAGGCGGGGCACACCTACCAGGTGATGTTCTTCTGCTCGATCTCGGTGGCGGGCAATCCCCTGACCGGCACGCCGGCCTATCCCAATATCGCCCAGGATTACCGGAACAGCTTCGCCAGGCTGAAGGACGTGCATGTCGATGTCTTCCTGGCGCCGCACGGCGCGCAGTTCGGCATGGACGCCAAGCTGCAGCGCATGAAGGTGGGCGCGGCCAATCCGTTCGTCGATCCGGAGGAATTCCAGCATTACCTGGCGGCGGCGCGGAAGGATTACGACGCCGAACTGGCCAGGCAGTTCGCCGCCAAGGGCGGCTATGTCTGGCCCTAATCGGCGCGCAGCTGCACGATCGCCTTGTCAATGGCAGCGATGACCGCCTGGGGCTGGTCCAGCTGGATGAAATGGCCGCTGTCCGGCACGACGCTGTTGCTGCCGCGTGAGGACAGGCCGGCCAGCCGGTCGTGACCGGCCATCCAGGCTTTTTCGATCAGCACATTCTGGTCGGGCGTCACGCCCGGATAGGCCATGCGGCTGTGGGTCAGGACGATCAGCGGCTTGTCGCCGAAATCGGCGGGATGGGCTTGCAGCGCATGCTGGTCGGGGCTGTTCGCATCGCCGGGCAGGAAGCTTTCGAACTCCGAGGCGTTGGCGGCGATATAGGAAGGACGCGAGACCTGGCTTTCCTCCAGCGCCGCCAGCGCGGGCGGCAGGCGTTCCGGGCCGTTCCCGTGGCCCAGGCAGTCCTTGGGCAAGGGTGGCCGGGTGACGGCACAGGCTTTCAGATGGCCCAGCTGACCGCGATATAGAGCGGCCGCGCCGTCGCGCACCGCCTTTGGCAGGTCGGCGGTCATGGCCTGGAACTGGCCGGCGAAAGAGGGATCGACCAGCACTTCACCGGCAACATCTTCGGGGTGGAGGGCCTGCAGCAGCACGCCGTAAAGGCCGGCGATGGAGTGGCCGACATAAAGCACCGGCGTCCTGACATGCGCGGCCGAAAGCAGGCGGTGGATGTCGGCGACCGCCGCCTCGGCCGTGGCGGGACCAGGGGGCGGATCGCTGAAGCCGTGACCGGCGCGGTCGTAGGAACAGGCGCGGGTGGTTTTGGCGACCTCACCCTGGATCTTGCGCCAGGACAGGGTGCTGCCGCCCAGGCCCGCGTCGAACAGCACGGTGGGCCTGCCATGCCCCAGGCAAAACAGATTGAGACGGCGGCCGCCCTGCACCGCCACCATGCGGTGGGGCTTGAGGTAAGCGGCGTCGGGAACCGGCTCGACGGCCTGGACTGGGGCTCTCAGCCCCAGTCCCAGCGTTGCGACCAGTCCCAGCATGGCGATTTTTCCAGCCAAGGCGCGGTTTTCTCCTGATTCCCCTGCGGCATTATCGCCGATCCGGCCGGGGATCCGCTTGACACTAGTTTAAAACGCTTCTAAGAACAGTTATTACTTAGAATAATTCCAAGGAGTAAGTGCCTCATGCTGACCATCGGCGACAAATTCCCCGATTTTTCCGTCCAGGGCGTGGTTTCAACCGACCCCCGCAATGCTTTCAAGGATTTCACCCAGGAAAGCGACAAGGGCAAGTGGAAGCTGGTCTTCTTCTGGCCCAAGGACTTCACTTTCGTCTGCCCCACCGAGATCGCCGGCTTCGGCAAGCTGAACGGCGATTTCAACGATCGGGACACCGTCATCTATGGCGTCTCGACCGACAGCGAATTCGTCCACCTGGCGTGGCGGCAGAATCATGCCGACCTCAAGGGCCTGCCCTTCGCCATGCTGGCCGACACCAACCGCCGGCTTTCCAAGGCGCTGGGCATCCTGGATGAGGAGGCTGGCGTCGCCAAGCGCGCCACCTTCCTGGTCGATCCGGAGGGCATCATCCGCTTCGTCTATGTCACCGACATGAGCGTAGGCCGCAATCCGGCCGAAGTGCTGCGGGTGCTGGATGCGCTGCAGACCGACGAACTGTGCCCCTGCAACTGGCAGAAAGGCGAGGACGTCATAAGGACGGCGGCGTAGCCCGGAGCGACCGGGAACCCGAGCCAAGCGAGGGCCTCCCGGCGCGACCATCCAATACGGCCTCCATCCCCGAACGGTCTTTCCCAACCGGGATGGGGGCGATTTTTCCAAGGATAAAGCCATGACCATCGAGACCCTGAAAGACGCCCTGCCCGACTATGCCAGGGACCTGAAGCTCAACCTGTCCTCGCTGGCGCAGGAAGCCGTGCTCACCGAACAGCAGCGGGCCGGGACCTTCATCGCCTGCGCCCTGGCGGCGCGCAACGAAAAGACCACCCGTGCGGTGACGGCGAGCTTCGCGCCGGCGCTTTCGCCCGAGGCGCTGAGCGCGGCCAAGGCCGCCGCCGCCATCATGGGCATGAACAACATCTATTACCGCTTCACCCATCTGGCATCGGCGCCGGACTACAAGACGCTTCCGGCGCGGTTGCG
>ERZ778023.1637-NODE-1637-length-33547-cov-52.487549_pt1 | contig 33547 bp, 26 predicted proteins | sample MGYA00375753_ERZ778023 | MGnify/ENA primary metagenome ERZ778023 (study PRJEB29350, sample SAMN05389822) | bioreactor metagenome | isolation source: Ammonium sulfate bioreactor | place: South Africa: University of Cape Town | collected 2014-04-04 ... | reverse complement strand
AAAAAAATAAATCCTCAGATTTTCAACTAGGCATATCTACCGAAAATCATCGATAGAATAACTCCAAGAAACATCATGATTGTTTGAGTTACATCTGTCCATATAACAGCTTTCATTCCACCCTAATTACCAATCAATAGATTCAATAATATTGATTATTTTCTTTTTTGAATAGAAAACGAACAATGCTCGTATATATCGTGCAAATTAGTCCACATGATATTACTGCTAACCATATATGCAAACCAGTCACTTGACTAAGTGCCAGACTGGGTCCGTACAAAATAACTGCAATATAGAAAATCTAAATACGGTTATTCAAATAAATGTTTTATAGCTTTCGTTTCGTTCTTTTTTTTTATAACGTACAGTGACAATGATATAACAAAATGTAATAACTATTCGAACTGTTAATGAAAATCGTTGTTCAAGATACTAAGAACAAAAGTTTCCGTTGAATTTTTGGTTTTCAAAGAAAATAGACATACAGCATAGATACTCGGATTTCCTATTTGATGAAACATTGGAATGAATAATCTTGCGGTTAAATAAGTTCCAATAAAATATGCAAGAACTAACTCAAAAATAATAGTTGAGTTTCGAAGCAAAATATGTATATCTTACGCCAATAACAGTACATTGTTCCATAGGAATAGATTTCAACTGGAATGCCAAGTAGACTTGCTGCTGACATTAAACTTGCTAATAGACTCATTGCTGTTGGCAAAATCTATAAAATCAAAAAAAATCAAATCAAAGTCTAATTCTTCTTTGTTTTTCGTTTCGAACTACTTTCATTTTTCCATCAGCAATAAGAAATTCATTGGTGGTTAATTGTTTCGATCGAAAACAACCTTGATAAATTCCAATACACACCGATAAACCTAGAAGAAATTCTTTTTCTGTTTATTTATTCTCAGTTTATATCGAATTAACCTAATAAGAAAATCAACACGCCATAATCAATCCAACCGAGATACATATCTAGAACAATTGTCTATTCTTGAGACAAATATGTTATGTGGAGAAGCAAAAATAAAGATAGACAAGAGAAAAAAAACGATTGTCTAGTTATTTACTCGATGTAGTACTTAGTAAATTGAAAATCATCAAATGCGTTTCTCTCGTCTTTTCTTTTTCTCAATCTAAGTGCAAAATAAATGTATTGACAAAAGAAATAATGACCTTCAATTCATATTGATAAGAAATCAGGAGCAGAAGGACTAATATCAAACATTATTAGAAAAATCAAGTTAAAAAATCGTCGATCATCGGCAAATTATTTCGAAGAATGGTTAAAACTACGGATATGTCTGGTATTTATCTGATAAAATATATGCAGATATGTGTATATTCTATTGTGTATGATGATGATACCACAGAGATTCAAGGTTAGAATCTGTCAATAACAACAACAACAATAGAAGAACATTCGAAATAATTTCAATCAAATCTTTTTTAATGAAAAAGGAACTGATTCATATTCATAGATTGCATTACTCTTCGTGCAGCAGTTCATTATAAATAAAGCAATCGACAACACTAGCGGCCTCACACACCAAATAGTAATTATTACTTGGAAACCAAAACATTATTTTATGATTAAAATTTCCTCAAATAAATACAACAACAAAAAAATGAATCGTTCAATCTATTTCACATCATATTTCATCGTGAATTCGAAATCGCAAGCATGTTTTGTGGTGATCACTATAGACAACTTCGCCGAGAATGGCGACTCAGACTGGATGGTATAGAACATTCTCACGTTAAATATATACTTCGAACTGCGTAGCAAATTCATCATGTCGCCTGTAAAAGACGATAAACCTGCTGCTCGACCTATAAACACCTCAGCTCAAATTCAACAGATTTTCTCTGAAATTCAATTACAATTGCCCAGTGTAAACTTTGATAATGACGATCAAAATAATAATAATAATGATGATGATAATGAAGAAGTAATGTTAAAATCCAATTTCTTCAATTGTTCATTCTTTTTTTTTTCATTTGTAAAGATTTTTGAATCGAATCTATCCGACAATACAGATGCTCTACTCGAATCTTTGTCATTAAATAATCCCCATTCATTTCTTACATTACATCCAAAAATTGAAACACCACAACAGCCTCCAAGTGTTGAATTACAAATGCGTGCATCGCCGAATCTATTCGAAAACACATTTCAACATTCGGATTCACCACCAAAACCATCGATTCTATCCATGGATCTTTTCAATAGTATTGATTTTGATAAACTACCAGCAGTTATCTCACATCAAGAATCGTCACAATCTCGAACATCAACACAAACATTCAATCGACCACGACCAAGTAAAATCATCAGTTTTTGACCTACATCTATTATAAGAATTCTAATTGATTTTTAGCGAATCATTTGACAGCATCGTCACAACAAACAGTCAATGCTAAAAATCGTGACGATCGTCAAATTTTAGAACGTCTTGCTCAACAAGCAAATAGATATCATCATTCGGAAAAATCTCGTCCGAAACAAGATCAAAATCCATTTCGAAATCTCGAATCAGCTCTTGATTCCACATCACATCTTAGCATTGATCGACACGGTCGAAAAGTTGGCATATCCGAATCACAAGTAATTGTTATTCGTCTTCTTATATTCTCCTAATGATTAACAGGAAGTTGTACATACTATCATTTGCGTTTTCTTTCCTATTCGGGTAATACTCATATAATTAGTTACATCCGTTTTTTGTTCGAGTCTATAAATATATTGATTCTTCTTCAATGACCTTGCAAGTTCGTTGAGATCAAAGACACTCGGAAAATAAATAACAGACATTTAGAATCTATTTCGTTTTTAGCGTAAAACAGTTTTTATTGATTTACGTAATTCAAATAATGGCAAATCTTCAGATGAATCAAAATCAAATCATCCGGTCACATTAACTCATCAACAAATTCAATCATCTGAATCAGAAAGTGATGACGAGACCAATGATGGAATGTTATGGTTCGAAAAACGTCGACAAGCACGACAGCAACAATTAAACTCATCCAAACAACAATAATAATAATAACAAACATATTTTTTCAACTGTTTTCTCAAATTTGATTTAATCAATTGCCTATTTATGTAAATACCCGTTTTTTTTTAATGCAACAACCAAGCATGTGCATGAAAATGCATATTTATTTACTCATGAGCATCTGTTCGATTGACTGTGTGATTGCACACGATTAGTAGTTGTATTATTTTTGAATAGTGAACAGCGCACTCTCAACATGTTTTCTTGCCGGTTTTTGATACAGATAAGTGATGTATATGACGAGGAGACAATGTAGTATATTGATCTGATACCAATAAAAAGCAAACAGCTCATTTTGCTCGAGATATTTTCATTTGATTGTACAGAACAGAAGAAAGAAACGCATATACAAATCGATCTAATGTCTAATACAAGCGACTATGTATGTCGATGTTATTATTCAAAATATCATGAAGATCTAGAAGGTATGTTCATTAATTAGTTCCTTGAGTATGTATAAAGATATCGTGTTAGAGTTAAATAAAAAGGAAGCTCGAAGAAAAAGCCTACTGAGAATTCTAAAAAAAATATGTATATATATATAAGATAAAATATCGAAAAATATAATCCTGCTTTCTTGATAAGACATGTAATTTGCAAGGCAAAAAAGAAGAAAAAAAAATTATATTTTATTCATCGTTATTAATTAACATCGATATTATAAAGTAATGAATTGATCATAATGATATATTTTATGATAATAATTGTGATTTATCCACGCGTGCATTTCTATTCAAAGAAAGTGCAATGCGACATTGTTGTTGTTAGTATTGTCGTCACTACTGATGACTGAGATTTTCTGCATATTCAGATATAAAGAACTTGTTCTTTGTCAATCAATTGATATTTATATATTGTTAATAGCCAAGCTTTTATACTCAGTGGATTTGTTTATTTGCACAAAAGTGATTGTCTTTTCAAAACTAATCGAATGCTAATTGTTCTTGTCTATAGAATTATTTCATTTGAGACTTGTTTTTTTTTCATATTCTATTTCAATAATAAAGAATAAATACAAAAACGATGTTTGATCTTAATAAACGAATATAAGCATCAGTTCATTCATTGACGAGAATATTGATCTATTCGATCCTATTCGTAATTCATTTTCTCGTTCAGCTATTTCTTCTTCGATTTTTATATTCCTCTTCTTCTTCTTTTTTTTGTCTCGTTGTTTGTGGCATTCACTTTCAAGAAGGATCCACTTAACAAGAACAAACGAGAACGTACATATATGAATCTCGTTCGGATGATCGTGTTGGATAGATGATTGTTGTTTTCCGTCGTTATTCGTGGCAGTTCGACGGCGAGAAAAAAAACTGAGAATAAGAGAACGCAAGTCCTAGTAAACGATGACAACTAGGAAAGTAGAGGAGAAACGATGTGTAAAAGCTAAGAAAAGGGGAAGAGAAAGAAAGTGATCATTAGAACAAAGCCTTTCGTTGCGTGTTACAATGATGAGAGAAGAGAAACGAAGAGAAACGAAGAGAAACATGGGGAGAGAACGAAAGAGAGATCGAAGAAGACTTCATCACGCAATCGTTGAGTTTTTTCACTAGGGAATAAAAAAGAGCCAAGGTCCTTAGTAAACAATTAACCAAAGCGACGATAACAAAGACATAACAAAAGAGATATACAAGCAGTTCATTTGGTCGTTTTTTTATCTTCTTCTTTTTTGCCTGTAGCTCTTTATGGTTGACAATGATACAACGAAATTAAAAATGATGACTAGACCTAACAGAGAAAAGAAAAAGAAAAACTGATGTCATTAGTTCTTTCCACTATCATGATTTTCTTCTTTTTCTTTCTATTTTTTTTTCTTGAGTGATTAAGGTAGTGAAAAACGTAGACGAAGAAGAAGAAGTAGGAGAAAAAAAAAGAAAGAAAGAAGGAAAAGATGTCTATGCTTTCGTATATATGAATTATAGTGTGTGATAGAAAAGAAGCTCATCTTGCTCGTTCTTTTACTGGAACTCTTGTGGGATAACCGCGCACACTTTCTTTTCTTTTTCTACGACAATTCCCTTTTTCTTTTTTTCCTCTCTCTCTCTCAGTTTTTTTTTGTGCTGTGTCTTTGTCTCGCTCTATCTTTCAAACAACAAATCATAATAACAACCGCAAACCGACTGCACAGATGATTGAGAACAATGACGACGAGAAAAACCGAGGCCGCCAACATCATCATCAGCATCATCATCATCGATCGACGACTAACACGACAACAACGAGAAAAACGACGGGAAATGAGCACCAATACGAAATTGAGCAATCAACAATTCAAACAAGCACCACTACTATCACCATAGTCTCTTCTTCTTCTTTTTCTCCTTCTCTTTCATCGTGAACAACACAATTTTATATCTAATACACACATTTATCGTCATCGAGTCTTGCAACGACGACTACTACTATTATTAAAATTATCCATTTAACAAACTTCAACTTCTCTCCTAGTCCTATGGTGCAATTCATTTTCGATATGCACCTTATTTCATTTCTATTTGTTTATCAATGGTTCTATTATTACTCGGTAAGTAGTTGATATCAATTCGTTTAACACTTCATCAAGAAACTGAATAAGAAAGTAAAGAAAAAATAACCACATATCTGTCTACATATATAGACGTATATCAGACTAGAGAGAAATATTATGTAAAGGAAAATAGGAAAGAAACGATAGAGAGAGAGAGAGAGAGGGAGAAAGAGAGGGAGAAAGGGAGGAGAGAATCAACAAGATAATTCATATAATGGGTAACTACACACACAGAACTTGAGGTGTCAAGCTTCTGTTTTAGGCAAATTATTTGTATGCTAGTTATTTGAGACAAAAAGAAAAGCGATGTATTTTTATTACTTTATATGAAGTTAGACAAAACGAAATTGATGGACATAAACTACAAACAATCATGTCGATAGACACAAGGTAAATTTTTATTATCTTTATTTGCTGTTTTTTTTCTTTCTCTCTCGCCTTTTTAACTTATTTTCCAGTATATTTATTTGTGTTAAATGTTCATTTGAATAATGATTGATATGTCATTGACATGGTTAATAAGTTGTCTGTTCAATTAAATTTCAAATCCTTTTCTTCATTTTCATTTTATTTTTCTAAGTAATTATAGAGAAAGTTATTAATTGCCTGTAAGTGTGTTTTGAATTTATTTTTTTTTGATTGAGCACCACTATAAATCTCCTTGAAAATCTTCATGATAATCAGTGATGTGAAAAATTGTTCAAGAAAGAAAGAAAAAACTTCCGTTCTTACATCAATCTGACACTGTTGTTTTTTATTGACATAAAAATCTATAGTTCAGGCAAGAGTAGAAGAAGAAAAAAAACAAGAAGAAACTTTCTCTGTGCACATCTTACTCGTTGACACACACGCATAGAAAAATGAGACTTTCTAGTCTAAGAAATACGTTCGTTCAACCGTACTTCTGCTTCAAATGCGAATCAACAGGAAACAACATTTGAATCGGTCGATTGGATTTTTTATTAATTTTGTTTTTGTTGTTTTCAAAGTTTTCTTTTAATTAACATAATTGACGAGAAAATAAATCCTCTAACCGGCGTATTTTCGATGTCGATTTACTGATTAAGAAATAGACTTGCAAACCAATGTTTGTAATTTATACTCGAAACAAATCAACTAATGATAATTTAACATGAGAAAATCGTATGTCTAACGTTTGCCCAACGGCTTGATCACAATATGTTCGATCCTTCTGTTCCAGTATGTTCTTTATTTGCGCATGATTGCTTCGAGTTATTGATGAACTTTTTTAGTTAGATTGCTTGAATTGACTTTCTTCTTTCTTGCTCTTTTCTTGACTACTGTTAATCTTTTTTAATGTGTCAGTTCCATTCTTTTCAATGATGTCAGAGAACATTTTTTATTGTCTCAATAATTAATATATTTGATGTCATTTGTACTAAATTATTTTCTTTTTTTCCTCTCATTATTGTCAGCAAGAAAATCATTACTGTAGCTAATGTATCGAATTTAGTTTTCTTTTTTTCCCTCTCTCGCTCTCTGTCTCTATCTTTTTAAGAAAATATCGAGATTTCGGAAAATTTTCTCAATTGTCTCCAGTCTTATTAACTTGACAATATAAATAGAACAGCATATTGAAGTTGTCAGAAAAGAACAATGACCTTTTTGGTGCGTTTCTTCTCTTCATCTTAACTTATACATATATGCATACGGAAATCGGACTGTCATCTCGAGCATCCGCTATCAGTAAAGGGCAGCAAGACTTAGAACAGCTAAGATATAATTCGAACCATGAGTTTCTCTTCATTTTCTATTGATACAATTAACAGAATGATATTACATCTCTCTCTCTCTCTCTATGTCGATACATATATCCTAGATACATTCGTTAGCTTTTTTTGTCAATGATTCTCATTTCTCATTCTCAATACAGATCAACATAGTTGATACAATAATTGACAGCATATTTCCAACATAATAACATTGACTAGTGAGATGATTTCTCTTTCTTACTGACAAACTGTTAACATAACAAGCTCTTGACACAGGAGGGTTTCTTTCTTTTCACATTATGAATGATCTATTACGAGTTAATGATATATGTCTAACTGTCTAACAAATCTGTCTATCTGTATACATATAATAAATAAACAAAAGAACGACGATAAAGAAAAATCATTTTCTATAAGTTAGTTCTTGTAATTCTGTCTTTTATTATTATTATTTTTATTATTTTTCGTTTGTAATTTGCGTGACAGTGAACATCTTCGTTTTATATTCATGTCGAACACAATTAACTTTCAGCTTAAATTCATCTGTCATGACTAACTCATGTGTTACTAATAGAGTTAATACTCATATGATTGTCAAATGTCTTGCATCATTGATGAATAATTGTCGACAGATAAAAAAAGAAAAGAAAATTTTCTATTTCATTCTATACACACACACATATATATCTAAACAGCAAGCGACATATAAATCGTCTTTGACGGAATTAAATAAGCTTGTACGCAGATGGGAGTCGAAATTCTAGTCGTTGTTCATTAGCTTTTTTTTTCAAAGAAAAGAAAGAGTGCAAATCTTCTTAAATATAAAGCTTAATATACAACCTGTATGTACGTGTATGACAATCAATATTGAAATAGCGTCAGCAACCTTTTTGTTTCCCTATAGACCTTGTATTTTCTAATGAAAAAAGAAAGAAGAAAAAAAGTGATGGCGTGTATGTGTGGTTAGTGACTTCATAATAATAATAATAGTAGTAGTAGTCGTAGTACGAACAATAATAATATGTTACTGATTGAAATTATGCGTTTCCTGACTTCATCATCATATTGAAATGTTATATTTATAAATAAAAAAAAGAAAAAAAAATGAAAAATTGTTAATATACATATATTACTATCTTGATTAATCAAATGAATTGGAAAGTGTAATTATTTGTTTGTAGTCAACGGAAATCTGTCGATAAAGATGTGAACGAGAAATTCTTCGATTTTTTTCTCTTCTAACATTTACTAAAAAAATATATATATAAACATTCGATCGATTTCATATCTAATTCTTTCGTCTTACGCTTTTATCATGAATAAATAGACATAGTCTCAAGAACATTTTTTAGCCTACGATCTACTAAATATATATTTAGGCATTGATTGTAAATAAAAAGAAACTGCTAGTAAATATATATATATAAGTTTTTGCCAAACACTTAAAAATCAAGGACAAGTGACAATTGCTCAATTGAACACGTTAAAAATTGTCATCAAAAATAGGAATATATAGTTTTTCTGTTAATATATTTCTATCGACTTGCAAATTTGTAGTAGTAATCGACTGTTTCGATAAGATCGAAATGCTCTTTTTGAGATTCATTTGGGAATGACGCATAAATGTTGGTTAGTCGTTTTCTGTCCTCATCAAGGCACAAAAGAGAGGACAGCCTTGAAAACTTAGCATGATCTTCTTCGCACTTCGTTCTTTCCGTATTAGAAAATTTATATAGAATAATACTAGGATATACACATGAGACTTCTCCAATAGTAACCTAACGATTTGCGTTGAAACTAGTCCCGTTCATTCGTCTAGCGTTTTCTTTTTATATTACCGTTCATGTTGAGCATGATTATTTTGCTTTTATCTGCTGTGCCTAGATCGCGTTCAAATTTGAACTTCATCATTGATGTGAGACAAATAATAGAATAACGATGAATTGCACGTTCTCTGGTTTTTTTCAATTTCTTCTTCTTCTTTTTCTTTCTTTTTTTTCCTGTTTCCTTAAATCGCGTCAGATTTTCCATATGGATGTTTGTGCATCGGCAAACACGCTATACGATTGAACAACAGTATGGAAAGTCTTTCGGATTATTTACAATTGGCATTACGCACGAATAGAAACTATGGAATCATTTTTCTCTAATGGGACTTTTACTATTGAATTTTAGTTGTTCCTTTTTTCTGTCTGTTGTCTATCATCTTGATGATTAAAAGATGAATATTTGCAGAAGAAAACAATCCGTGTATTTTGATCTGAATTCAAACGAATATATTGAAGAAAAAATAGTGACTCAATAAGAACAAATCCGGAAGGAAGCAACAGTATGTGAAAGATTGAACTCATTTTTTTTTCAAGATATAGTTGTTAATGATGATGATGAATGGTTGATGTAGAACTACAGTAGAACAAGAAACGAGACGCTTTCTTATATTTATTTCTGTCTGTATGTGTGTGTGTGTGTGTAAAAGAACTGGTAACGGCAACGACGACAACGCTCTTTTTTTTGAGATTTTTATCCAAACAACACTTTCTCTTTTCTCTTTTTCTGGTTTTTCCTTCGTCTATCTTCTGTTTGTTCGTTTGCTCGTTGAAGAACTCGACGAGAGAAAAATGGCAGTATGTATGCGCGCGCACACATACACACAAACCGACACGAAGGCCGTTGTGAAAAAGAGAGAGAGAGAGGGAGAGGGAGAGTGGAAAGGAATGAACGACGAAACGTATGAAAATGATGTTGGCGATGATAATAATGATGATGATGATAATAATAAACATGATAATAATGCGCTTTAGGTTTTACCATCCTATCATATGGTCGATTCTTGTAGATTATTTAGTCAATTCTCATATTCTTTGTCTTGTTTGTTTTCTTCCTCGTTCTTTTTTTCGACATCGAACAAGTAACGATCATCACCGACAACAACAATAGCAGCAGCAACAACAACAACAACATTATTATTATTATTTCGACATCTCATGGAAGAGCAATCACAATTATTATTAACATATTATCAACGAAATTTATTTGTTGTATTAACATGTTGTCGGATTCATTTTCGTCCGCCTGATCATTTATTGTGATTGATTGGTGACAGAAAAAGAAGGAAAAAGATCTAAGCATGAGTTCGATATGAAATTGTTATTGTTTCTACGCCTACAGATTATCACAAAAGGTACGTCTGCGTCCATGCTTATCTTCATCGCTAAATAATTAACATTTAGTAGGATTTACTAAATAGTTCTTTAGTAGGTAATAGAAAACAAAATTCTGTAAATTGCTTCGTTTTTTACACCGTTCTATGTTCATATGATTAAAATATGAATTAGATTTCATATAAATATATATCTATTTTGTCAAGCGTACTAAATTTTCGAAGCATGCTAGTGCACACACATTCAAGCCCATTATTTTCTTCTTTTCTTTCATTTCTCTTCGTTTTTTTTTCTTCTATGATCATGCCTGTCTTGTTCAATGTGTTCTCTTAACATTGTGCTTCGACACTCATAACTTTCCACATACACATACACACACACACACATACAGATTGCGGTAATCATAACGTGAAGACGAAGGGCGCAAAAAAAATAAGAGAGAGAGAGAAAAGAAACTACAATGGAGAAAGAGAAGTTCAAGCTAGAGTTCCTAGCCGCTGCTGTAATAGTAATGACAACGACAGCAGTTAGCGATTAGATTAGAAGAAAAGAAAAGGAAAAAGAAAAGAAAAGAAAGGAAAGAACGAAGACAAAACCACATCGTTCACTAAATAAGAAACCAAATAGTGAAGCAAAATGCGCTAAAACAAAGAAAAAAAAACAAGATATTGTTCTTGTGATGCTGGCATCTAGAACTACTCATTCGCAGACTCTTCTCTCGTTTTCAGACGATATCGGCTCTTATTTCTTCTATGACTCGAAAATAAAACTGAAACGAGAAAGAAAGACGAAGGAAAAAAATAAGAAACTTTGATAATATGAAAATGGAATGCGAAGTGTTTGCAACGCACTCGAAAATCCCATTCATGAACTATAGAGACGTAAAAACGAGATTGTTGTTTCATTTAAATGGTCTCTAGTATTCTTGTTTAATTGAAACTGCTTTTCTCATATGAAAATAGGAAAAAGCTACTTGAAGTCGATTGGTATACCACGCTTACACGCACATAGATCGAAATAAAGAAAGAAAACTAGAAGTAAATAAAAGCAGCTTTGACCAATAGACTATTTGTGTTTTTAAAGAAATTTTAGTCTATAGATATAATATGTTGTCATAAAGTAGAAAGTAAATTCAAATAAGAACGGAAGAAAATCTTTGATCAATTCTATCACCACGTCGATACTTAATCATTAAGAAACAAAATCATGAAGAAGAAGAAGCAAAAAAAATAGTTATATTTAAAGAGTTTTCTTTCTTTTTTTCTTCATTCTCAAGCATAATCACTGAGAAAAACAGAAAATGGGAATCATTATAATGGTCAGTTTTATTATTACGATTAGTGATTAATCAATCGAATCTGATGAATAGAAGAAAACTTGTTGAAGAAGAACAAAGAATATAGAATATGAGGGGAAAAAAGCTAGAAAAAATTAATTAATCAATAACGCAGAAGAATGATGACGATGACGATTTTTGCCGTTGTTTTCTTCAAGGTGAGATTATATTACAATCAAGTATTGAATCAATATCTTGTTTTTTTCCTTGAAAATTAAAGAAAAAGAATGCAACATTGATTTTCTTTCTTTTTCTTCTTCTGCTTCTTCGTCTTGTCCTTAATTAATCGAAGAGTGATTTCATGAAGTCAAGCGAAGAAAAATCGAAAATTATTCCTTTTAACTTTTATCTGCAAGGTTTAATAAGCGTTCAACTGTAGATGATTTGTCTCTAATATCCATAAACATATGATTATCCTGATTTTCCTCTCGAAAAAAAAGAGAAGAAAAAGAAGAAGAAGAAAAAAGTTGTCAAACAGGTTAAGTTCCTTCAGTATTATCAATTTATTCTCTCTGGTCTCTCGTTTTTCTTTGTCTTCTTCATTTTGTTCAGCATATTCACACGTTCTAACAAGAAAAGAGTCGAATTTTTCTTTGAGAATTTCACAAGTTGACGTACTTCGTTTATGAATTAATCATTATTCAATTTCTATTTAGGGCTCATGAATAAGGCTCCACGCCAGAAACGAGCTGAAATCCAGCGGTAATTCTTACAACAAAATCCATCATATTTAACTGACCCTTCTCTTCTGTTTTTTTTTGTTTTCTAGCTTAACTAGTATCTCCAATCTCCGTACCAAACAACTCAGTGGTTCCGTTGGTAAACGAGGTCACGAAGAACCCGATCGTATCGAACATTTTGATCTCGAACTTCGACCAAGTAAATTACACGATCTTAAAGTTGGCGAGTTCATCAGTGGAGGTGACAGGTAAAGTAAATTGCGTTTGTCTTTTTTTTTGTTGTGTGTTACTTTCTTTGTTATTTTGTCATTGACATAACAGCAAATACCTCATTCAAAAAAGCATCGATTATTATGTATCCGGAAGGAGAAAGAACGACCTGTAAATCAACTTTAAAACGAGTTGATTTGTTTTGTTTAACAATAACACATTTGATTATGTGTGTAGTTACGGATTTACAATTATAGAGAGGAAAAAAAAACAAGAAAATCGAGCGAAAATGTATAACAAAAGAGAAGAGAAAAAAAAAAGAGAGAGAATGAATGATCTTTACTCTAGCCGCTTTCTATTCTTTTTCTAACACATTGAATAGTAATAGGAATTTTGCTAGTAGAAAATGACGACATTATGTGCAAAGAACATAAGAAGAAGAAAAAGAAAAAAAAAAGAAAGAAAATGGAAGAAATTTGTGCGCCAGTGTTTTCTTACTGAGTTAACAAGAGGTTCGACGGCAATGGTATAGACGATTTCCATATTCTACTCTTCATCTGTCATAATTATCTGATATGCCCCAATGCTGCATGTTTCGGACAAGTGCCTGCGATGACGATGATGATAATGATGATGATGTCTGTGATTTTCTTACTTCATTCCTTTCTCATCAATACCAGTCGATGTTAATTTCTGGTTAGAGTCAGTTTGACGAACAAGATTAAAAAAAAAGCAAAGAAAAAACGAGATAGTATTTCATTGAACTTATTTCAATATTCAAGCAAATCCAATTTAAACTATGCATTCGCTTTCCACGCGGACATCGGTGTGAGTAGAATTTCACTCTTTCTAATTACTTTTTTTTATTGTTCAGTGTAATGCAAAGAAAGCTGAACTTTGTTTTGTTAACACTAGACATTCATCAATGTATAAAATTCTATTTGATTTTACCAAGAATGTGTACATTTCAGTAATTAACTATTTATTAAATCTCCTTTCTTCATTTTTCTCAGGATCACTAAACACAAAAAAAGAAAGAAAACTTTCTTTTTTTTTAAACGCATACAATATCTTTTCTTTTTCTTAAATTTTTAATGGAAATTCTCGATTCTCCTTTCTCTTTTTTTCTCAAGTTGTTAGATATGAACCACCTTATAAAAAAGAAAGAGAGAAGGACTCTTGTCACACAATTATACTTAATGAAATGGTTTAATAGATTTTTTTCTTTATTTTTCTCTCTCTTTCACAAAAGAGTGAAAAACAAACAAAGACCGAGTTAATAAAAATGAGGCTCGATATGATTGTAATTTGTATGCATAATTAATACGGTTTTCCTATCGATTAAAGTCAAATTTGAATATGATTTTAATTCGGAACGAGAAAACCTTCAGATAAATTTCCTGTAACGAAACAAAAATGACAGACTTCAACGAGCAACGTACAGGAAAAGCATTTCCGCATTAATAAAATCATTGGCACCCACCTAATTTTCTGATTTAGTTTTCTAACAGAAAAAAAAACGGATTTTCAAAATTTATCTTTGCATCGAATTGATTAAGCGATTAACTATTTCCCATCGATGAAAAATCACGATAGACTCTATTGACAATTGACAGAACGAGATCAAATGAGGAAAAACTAGAACTAATCGAAAATAAATCTTGTCGTGCTGTTTTTTTTTTGTCATTTCTTAATCTCATACCGTGTATTTATCTGCATGGAGGACAAGTCCGAATTTCTTCGAGATATATTCTGTCAGTTCAATGAGAGAAAAAAAAGAAAAGAAGACGAAGAAGAAAGAAGATGAAGATGAAAAGTATTATTCCAAAACTAGATTGAATCTTTTCCATCTCATATGACGATTCATTCGATCGAAGTTACTTATTAAATGTCCAACGAACTTGACAATGCTCTATCGTTTTCACAGGTAAAAAACAATCTCTCATACAAATTCGATGATTTGCTACTTACTCGACATTGAGCATTGATACATTCTAATCGAACAGTTTTTCTATGTGTTCCTATTCGAGTAATATTTCCCTTGACAGTTTGTATAATCTCTCGTTCTTTGCTATATAGTTTTTTTTTCGTCTATTGTTATAGTGAGAATTACGACATGAATAAATTGAAATCTAACACTGGGAAAATGGGGTTGAGAGAGAAGGATCGATTTGACATTAGAAATGAGATCATTAACTATGGTTCAGATCAGATCGAATGAGAGTGAAAGGTGTGAAATTCAGAATAAATAAATACTAGAGACAAAGAGAAAATGAGAAAGATCACTTCTCAAAGGATTGAGAAAAAAAAATTACTGATTTGATCGAAAAAATGGGAAATGCTTGACGGCAGATGTCGAATGGATAGAAAAAAAAGATAAATCATCATTGATCGCATAGGCGGAGACATGTTCTAGCGAGCAAATTAGAAACTACTAGGCAAAGTTATTCTTCAAACAAGAACATAGACCATCTACATATAATCATGAGAAAAATTTAAACTACTATCTGCAATTGATTTCAAACTAAAGGTAAGCGGACAAAGACGTTCTTTTTTTTTGATCTGATTAAATTCAATTATTTCCTTATTTGATCATAGAAAAAGAAAAGCTCGATTGATGTTTCCGTCTTTGAGAAGAAAAAGAATCTCATTTTCCTTTCTTCTTCTTCTTTTTTTTATCACTTGTATTACAATACCTGTTTGTGTATTGACTGAAAGAAATTCTAAATTTGATTGTCTGGATTTTAAAATGTATGAATGAAGTGAGAAAAAAAAGAAGACTGAACTAACTAATGACAACTGCATTATACATGAACATTTACTTTTTACTCTTTTATTATATAATCAAATCAAATTTGTATGAGATTTTTAAATATGTTTGCACAGATAATAGTTAAATAACTTTAGAAGAAGAAAAAAAAGAAAGAAAAGTTGGGTGAGTTGTTAGTCATCATCTAGTTTTTCTTCTTCTTTCTCTTTCGCATGGTTAAATATGAGCGTGCTAAACTTTTATTTCGGATAAGTAAAACAGCTTGAGAGAAGAAAAAAAAAGAAAGGAAAAGAATGCAATCATCACGCACACATTTACCTATTTATACTGAAAGTCATTAGATAAAAATGATTGAGTCGAAGAAAGTGAACTATTATCGTAGACAATGATAGCTGATCATCATGATCCACTTCGGCAACATTATCGGTAAGAGAAATGTTCTTTTGTCTTCTGTTTTACACTGAGTTAAATCAAGTTTTATCAATCTAATGGATTCTTCGCACTTATTAATGTTTTTAATAGATAATCCAATGAGCTTTTTACATATACAATGCATGATTTGTTCACAGTAGGATAGGAGAAACGAATGGTGTTAAAATAACAGCTCGTTTGTCTTCGAGACAAGATATCGATAGTTGTATTTGAATGAATAGCATGTCGTAATATTGATTATGAAAAAAATGGCACGAACAAGATTTCGGCGGATAGATAGCGAGAGAGAGAGAAAGAGAGACGGAGGGAGAATGAAGGAATGTAATAAAATCGAATGGGAATAATGATCATTATCAGTTTCCAACTAGTTTTCTCCATTGAATGATTGTATATTAAAGAGAAAAAGGAACTTCGTTCGTTCTACCAATACTCTTCAATCATCTATTCGCTAACGATGCTAATCAATGAATTTTCTTTCTCTCGTATATGTATTTATCGATTTGAAACAGAACTAAAACAATTCGAGATAATCAAGATTTATTCATTTTTTAAATGATGATGCTTTCCGAGGTATTCGGCCACGTTCATCAGTATGGTGAATACGTGGATCAGTGAGTGTTTCCTTTTCAAAATCGATTTCATATCATAACATTCGAAGAGAAAAAAAAACAACTTCTACAAATTTGTCTTTTTTTTTCATAGCATGGTAGCGGGCTTTCTCGATGCCATAGCCAAAGTTCGCCAATTTAAATTTCATAATGATGACGATATATACGATCGATTATCCCGACGATTTTCTGTCGTTCTACTTATGTTATTTACTGTTGTCGTTTCAACGAAACAATATGTTGGTGATCCTATTGCTTGTTTTGCTCCTGCACAATTTACCGGTAAGGACTGGATGTCGTCTTTTTTTGTTTATGATAGGCAATTTTTATATTTCCTCCGTCTGATATTTTGACATATAGACCTAGTTCGATAGTAATTGTCTCTCTACTATAACATAATCAAAGGGAATAGCAAAAGGAAAAGCTCTCAAATTAACCTTTAAAATCTTTTACGGAACAATTTGCTCAATCACATAAAGATCTTGACCTCAAAAAGATAATTCTAATCAACATAAAACATAAGGACAAAAAAAGAAATTTGAATTAAAAAAAATGTTCTTTTTCTTCTTCTCCTCCGGAATGAATATGTGTTCGGTTCTACACTCTTATCTGATCATCTATGATCTTTATATATTCTGAAATAGCCTTGAGCACAATAATATATTTCGAATACCTCGAAAATGTGGAATCGGTTAAGAAATAAAAATAGTAGATCTACCCATTGGAAAGATCAGCGTATAATGGTGAAAGGGAAAAAAAATGAAAGAATGCTCTCATGTTAGATCGACCTTGCTAAAGGTTCTATGCTAATGAGTATGTCAAAATGAAAAAAGTCTATTTTTGCGGTTATTGTTGGACTGAAAACTAAGTTTTTTTCACATGAAAAAAGAGAGATAAATTGATTTTCATTGAGATATTTATTTTATTTAGGTTCTCATGTTGAATATGCCAATTATATCTGTTGGATATCGAATACGTATTATGTTCCTTTCGAAAGTAATCTGCCCGCCAGACATGACGAACGTCCAAAACATATTGGTTTGATAAAAAACAAAGATTATTCTTTCGTTCAATATTTATCGATGATGTTTTTTTTTCTCTTTCATTTAGCCTACTATCAATGGATCCCATTTATTCTCCTGCTTATGTCCGTACTTTTCTACATTCCCTCCGTTCTTTGGCATGCCCTCGCAACAAAGACAGGCTTTGATATAGCTAATCTTGTTAAAACATTACATAGTATGGAACAACTAAATCCTGATATACGAGATCGTACGCTAAGATATATAGCGAAACATATTGACCGTGCTCTTGAGATACAACGTGAAATGGGCACGGGATTCTTCTCCCAATTTAAACGTATCCTACGTCGGCATTGTCCAGTTTTTATAATTGGCCGAGCACAAGGCAATTATCTCACATTTGTCTATTTATTTGTCAAATTAATGTATATTACCAATGTTATCGGACAATTATTTTTACTGAATGTAAACCGAATTGTTTTTTCTTCAGCTTTTTTTTAATTATTATTATTATCTTCTTTTTACTTTCAAAGATCTTTATGGGTTCAAATTATCATGGTTATGGTATTGAAGTGTTGAGAAATTTGTTATCAGGTCGTGAGTGTTGCCGTTCAGCACGATTTCCTCGAGTTACCATGTGTGATTTTGAAATTCGTACTATGGCTGATCATATACATAAACATACGATACAGGTAACTCCGATAATTTCAAATAAATTTCTTCCTATTTTGCAAAAACAAATCTAGTGCGTGCTTCCTGTGAATTTATTTAATGAGAAAATCTTCATATTCATATGGTTTTGGCTTGTCATTGTTTCTATTTTGTCTTCATATGGTTTTCTTGTGTGTATATGGCAACAAATTCTCCCATTTAATCGTGAACATTTCTTGAAAAAATATTTAAAAATTATGAATCGTATAACACGTGAATCGTTCGATCGAAAACTTTTTAATACATTTTCAAATAAGTATTTACGGCACGATGGCGTACTTGTTCTACGTCTTGTAGCGATGAATACCAACGACGTAGTCATGGGAGAAATCATGGTTGCATTATGGGATAGTTTCAAACGTGCACAAGATGCCGATGGTGGCATATTTGTGTAGAAAATCAAAAGAAAATTAGAATTTAATTTGAACACACGGCAAAAAACGAATATCAAAATTAGGTTGTTTTTATAAATCCTATCTAGATTCAAATCTTTTCTCAGGAAAGAATTCATCATCTAATTCTTTTTTTTTCTTCTTCTTTTCGAACAAATCAGAGAAAACATATTTAGGTTTGACTTCCCTCTATGCAATAGATTTTTTTCTCGTACAAAACAAGCAAACTTTCTATCGAAAAAAAATTAAAAGATCTGTTTGTAAACTGTTTTCGTTTTCTTTCTTTCTTTTTTATTTACTGTGATATGTCTGTTTACTATTTTTCATATTTAAGAACTAGTCGAAATAATAATTTAAACGATATTCGAATAACAGTGAGCATATTTGTAATCGTATGCGAATAGTCAATTCAAAGCAATCTTAGCATTAGCTATCTTAAAATCAAAATCCATTCTCTTCTCTTTCTCTCGATCCCTTCTCGTTTTCTTTTGTTTTGTTTTGTTGTCTTTTTCAAATTGAGACTGATGATGTACTTTGAAATGCGTTGCTGCTTGTTCTTCTTCTTCTTCTTCTTCTTCTACTACTACTACTAATTTTCCTCTCTTTTGTTTGTGCGTGTGTTTTATGCGTGAGTGTTTTATTTTATTTTTCACTTTTTGTTTTCAATGTTAATGAAAAACAAAAAGAAAAACAATACACTATGATGTAAAGATCGAATATCAAATCATAAAATGCATACTGCAATAATGGGGAAAAATAACAAAGATAATAAAGGAAAGGGAAGAAAAATTGCTCGGCGTCATATCTTATCATGGGGATAAACTTTTCTCATTTTTTCTTTGCCTAGGCGTACGTATAAAAGGACACGATATATTCGTATACTAATTCATTAAAATGCGAACAATACTTTTCTTAGTCTGTATTTTGCTCTCAGTAAAATCTCTTACCAGTACACAATGTGTCAATACACCAGATGTTATTGGCGGTTGTGGTTGTTGTGGACTGCTATCAGCGAAAACTGCTTGTGTTACATTTGAAACGATCGATGGTTTGGCATCATCATGGCATGCATGTGTACCGGATTATTTAAAGGATAGTTTTACATTGGATTTATGTCGACCTGGTGTAGACATGGGCACTAATCATACAAGAATCTGTCGAACAAAAAAATACGGTGTATTTCGTTTGTTTCCACAATGTGCAACGAAACAACAATGTTTATTGAAAACTTTTGCAAAAGATTGTATGTAATCAAACGTTTTAACTTTTTTAAAGTTGAAGATTAAATATCTTTTATTTTAGATGAAGCTGCTTGTAAAGCTGAATTCGCCGTGATCGGTTCAGGTGAAGAACCTCAGGAACGTTATTCATATGATCCGGAACAACGTAAATGTGTATCATTTACTTATTTAGGTTCCAAAGGATCAGCAAATAATTTTCGACATTTAGAAATTTGCCAAAAAAATTGTGAAAAATAAACTTTCTCGTTTTAAGTATTCCCGCGAAGCACAAGAACACACACCCAACGATTTTTTTTTCGGATATGTAAATCATCTTGAAAAATACAATAAAACACAAATCTAATCGTACTAATTCTTTTATTAAATAATAGTAAACAAAAATGTCTTTAGACGTAGATTTCTTACGACCTCTATATAGATGTCGAGTAGTACTTTCATTTTTCAATGATTCATCTAAGTTTGGTTTTGTTTATTTCTATATTCACACACAAATAGACTGTTGATATTTGCAATTACTTTGAAATTTTCTCAATTAATTCAGCCAAATAAAAAATGGTTACGTCAACAACTACTCCATCGGTAGCAGCAGTGAATCCACGTGAAAAAGCTTTAGAAGATTTTCGAAAGAAAATCACCGAACATAAAGAAATCGAAGCTCGTCTCAAACAAAGTCCGAACTTGCTAGATTATTTAAAAATAAGAAAAAAAAAACAGAAAATGTTTGTCTAATTTCTAGTGCGTGAAGATCTACGTTCGTTAACAAAAGATTATGATAAAAGTGAAAATGATCTAAAAGCATTACAAAGTGTTGGACAAGTACGTTGATATATGAAATTGAATAGAGTTTTGTCAAGTTGTGTTTTTAGATCGTTGGAGAAGTTTTAAAACAGTTAACAGAAGATAAATGTAAGTTTAGTTTTCTGTTGTTGAAATGATTTGATAAATTTTATTTCTGTTGCAATGAATAGTTATTGTCAAAGCAACAAACGGTCCTCGATACGTTGTCGGTTGTCGACGTCAATTAAATAAAGCAAAATTACGTCCTGGCACTCGTGTCGCACTCGATATGACCACATTAACTGTGATGCGGTATGAATATTTATCAAATTTGTTGATTTTTTAGAAAAAAAGTTTTTGCTCATGTTACTTTGTAGATATTTACCACGTGAAGTTGATCCATTAGTTTACAATATGTCACATGAAGATCCTGGTAATGTTTCATTTGCTGAAGTCGGTGGTCTTAGCGAACAAATTCGAGAATTACGAGAAGTAGAATGAGAAAGTCGAATTTGTTTTAAAATCTGTAAGAGAAATTTTGATTAGGTCGTTGAATTGCCGTTGACGAATCCAGAATTGTTTCAACGTGTTGGTATTACACCACCGAAAGGCTGTCTTCTTTTCGGGCCACCAGGTTAATATTCTTTTCTTTTTTGTGAGAGGATTTTAATATTTTGATAAAATATGTATTTTTTAGGCACAGGAAAAACTCTTCTGGCTCGTGCTGTTGCTAGTCAACTTGATTGTAACTTTCTAAAAGTTGTGTCAAGTGCGATTGTTGATAAATATATTGGTGAAAGTGCTCGAATGATTCGAGAAATGTTTGCTTATGCACGAGATCATCAACCGTGTATTATTTTCATGGATGAAATCGATGCTATTGGTAGGAAAGAATTCAAACAAAAAAAAATATTGGATTCGATAGGAGCAATTTTTGAATAGGTGGTCGTCGATTTTCGGAAGGAACATCAGCTGATCGAGAAATTCAACGAACGTTGATGGAAGTGCGTCATTGAATCTATTTTTTGTCTTGTTTCTCTAAGAGAATTATTTTCTTATTTTAGCTTCTAAATCAAATGGATGGATTTGATACCTTAGGCAAAGTCAAAATTATTATGGCAACTAATCGCCCAGATACACTTGATCCTGCTCTTATGCGTCCGGGCCGACTCGATAGAAAAATTGGTATACTTGATGTTCTTGTGTCCATTTTTAAAATTTGTTTTGTTTATAGAAATCCCATTACCAAATGAGCAAGCTCGTTTAGATATTCTTAAAATTCATGCAGGACCTATTGCTAAACGTGGAGATATTGGTAGGAGAATTTGATTGATGGAAAATAAAATTTGAATTCGAATGAAAATCTAATTTAGATTATGAAGCTATTGTGAAATTGAGCGATGGTTTCAATGGTGCCGATATGAGAAATGTCTGTACAGAAGCCGGAATGTTTGCAATTCGAGGTGAACGTGATTACGTTCTCGAAGAAGACTTCTCGAAAGCTGTGCGAAAAGTAGCTGAAAGCAAAAAACTCGAATCGAAATTTGATTACAAAGCACAATAAACTTTATGAACGATTCTGTTTTTTTTTCTTATTTTTAAAAAAAATTCATTTTGTGTGTGTATTCTGTATTGGTTATCTTTAAAAAAGAGAGAGAAAAATAAAACTTAATTATATACCAGAATAAATTCAAAGACAACTTTCGATAAAAGCAATTCAGAAAGGATGATTTCGATTTACTTGTTCAAAGAACAGTCTATCTACCATTGACATCTGGTTGGCTGAAAATATCAATAGACAGCCGGACATGCATAGTTTCTCGAGGGGAGTAGGTCATTGAGCGGTCACAAGCAGTATATGACGTCCTTTTTTCTTTCTCTTTACTACTTCTTTTACATTCTTACTATTCCTAACATCGGACGTACATATAAACTCGATCTAAAATCGTTTCACAAATGCCATCGCATAAAACTCCTCGGTATTGTCTATATCGTACTTTCGTTGATGCGTATATGAAAGGACATCCCGGTATGAGTCGTTGTGTAAGTAAAACCATTAGAATAGTTGAAAAATTTGCTCGTCTCTTTCTTTCAGTTATCTCATACGGCAGCACAAAATGAATGGAATGAAATAAAAAAAGACGAAAGTTTAGTACAAGAGAAAATCGATGAATATTTGAAGACATTTAATGAAAGTGGTGCCACAGATTTCGTTGATGAAGATGTTGAATCGACAAGAAAAACTCGAGAAAAAAAGAAAACTTGTGAAACCAACGATCGTTCAACTAAACGACGAAAGAAACGTGCAGATTCATCGGATATTGAAAATGAATTAATCAATGAAGATGAAGATCAATCTCAAGAAAAGATACGAACAGCTGCTGAAATCTTGGCGAAAACGACTCGAGCACCGGCACAAGAACGAGTTTCGAAAGAAATTCATGAGATTAACGAACGAATTATTCAATTAGTTCAAGTGAAAAATATGGGCATGGCAACGAAAGAACAAGAAAAACAATTGAAAAAACTACTTGTGGAACAAAAAAAGAAGACAAATGATTTGAAACGATTAAAAGCTGAACAAGCAGCAAAAAAACGAGCACGTGAAATCAAAAAAGTAAACAATTTTTACCATAGCATTCAATCATGATTTTATTTTCGTTTTCTTCTTAGCGTAAAATCGAAGCTCTCTGTGAGAAAAATCCTGAATTAGCACTTGAATTAAATAAAATCTATCGGCCAGTTATTGGTCGGCCACCAATCGAAGAAGAATGTCCTGATCTATTACAAATCATCGAAGAAATTGCCAAAGTTGGCGGTGCTGCCGATGATAATCGTCGTTCGCAAACGATTCGACCTTGTTTAACCTTAGATGATCTACGTGAGAAAATCAAAGAACGCGGCTACGATATCAAACGATCGACACTTTACTATCGGTAATTCGATATGATTTTGTTGAGATTTGTTTTTCAAATTCGATTTTAGTCTATTACCACATCGAGCTAATTCTATTGATGGAAAAAAACATGTTCGAACCGTACCTGTTCGCTTACGAAAAGCTCAAAACGATGAACATGCTAAACACGAAGGTATATATTCAAATTTTAATGTAATTCAAAAGAAAATTCCCCCGATCTTTAGACGGACATTTCGCAACGGCAACGATTCGTTATATCAAAGATCTCGCTGGTATATTCGGGAATGATGTTATTTTCTTTTTATCTCAAGATGATAAATGCAAAGTACCAATCGGTTTGCCAGCTGCTAAAGTTCAAGCGCCCATGCTCATGCATTTAGATTATCGTGTTCGATTGCCTGATCACGATTGGACAGTTGCACCGCGTCATCAACTAACACCGAGTGTCTATGCTGGATGTATGATCAATGAAAGCAATGATGTCGGATACTCAGGTCCGACGTATATCGCCATTCGTTCGGCTAAACACGATCGAAGTGATGCCAATAGTCATGCATGTGATTTCGATCGTCTTGTTGGATTAAAAGAATTCGAGAAAACAGCTCGAGATTATACGGGACAAGTCAAACCGATCGTTATCATTACAGTCGATGGTGGTCCAGATGAAAATCCACGTTTTCCTAAAACACTTGTTACAGCTATAAGAAAATTTCGAAAATACAATCTCGATGCTCTTTTTGTTCTCACACATGCACCTGGTCAATCGGCATATAATGTTGTTGAACGTCGTATGGCACCGTTGTCACATGATCTAGCTGGTTTAATCCTTCCACATGATCATTTCGGTACGCATTTAAATGATTCAGGCGTAACTGTTGACCCACAATTAGAACGAATCAATTTTAAAAAAGCCGGACAAGTTCTAGCTGAAGTCTGGTGTGGATCGATTATTGACGAATATCCTGTTCTAGCAGAATATATTGATCCACCAGCATCCACCGAAGATGAATCACGTACAATTGATGTTAATCTAGTACTCAATCAGCTTTTAGATCGGTAATTTTGATCGAGATTTCGAAAGTGAACGCTAGATTTTATTTATATAGAGTTTGTCAAGACGAAGAAGATGAAGAACCTATCGAACGACGAATACATCAAAGTGATGAATACTATCAAGAACGAGTTCGTCAACCGAAAACTCTTCTCGATACACCAAAATACGATATCGATGAGTACGTTTTTTTTTTATTACACTTTAATTTTCAATTGAAAAAGAAAACATTGCCTATTTAGATATTGGTGTGCAACACATGTTCTTCAAACTCAATATACAATTCAAATAATTCGTTGTAATTCAATCACTTGCTGTGGTCCATGGCGTTCGAATTATATTCAAATATTTCCACATCGTTTTCTTCCGGCACCTGTACCATTCGAACGAACACCACGTGGCATTGCCATGGCTGATCGAGATTATCAAAAAGGTGTTTTCTACGGTTCATTAATTCAACGTATTCAATTTCATGGTGTTGTTATGCAGCATACACAAAATGATATTCTCCCATTTGATTACTGTTGTTCAAGTGTACGAAAAGAATTAAAAAAACGAATCTGTTCGATTTGTAAACAATACATTCCATCGGCTTATCGAATGAAAAATCATTATAAAATTCATCAACAACAATATGCATCGAATTGTCTTGAATATGATGAGAATATCGATGAATTTACGAATGAACAAGATGATGATGTCGAAATGATGAGTAGTCAACGGCCATTACCATCCGTATCGGATCCATCGGCTAATGGAGTCGTTATTTTTTCAGATATGCTTGATTGGTTGAAATCAGATTTTGAAGAATTAGAATTGAAAGAACAAGTTATGAAAGATATCGAAAAAAAGAAACAATTGTCTCAATAAAATCAAATTTAAATCACATGTGTGTGTGTGTGCATTTTCGTTTTGTATTTTCAGTCTGTTTTTTTCTCTTCACTGTTATAATAAAATCAAATCATTGCGTTCGATGTTTTAAACGTGATGCGTATTTCCAGGGTATATATAAATCGATATACGTAGAGAGAGAGAAAGGGAAAATATGTCGTTGCTCCCAATATAGTGATTATTCTGTTCAACTTTGCAAGTCCGTTAGAAGAAAACAAAAGTAAATAACAAAGTTTTAGTTGCAAATATTGTTCGATTTTGAAGGAACTTTAACTAAGAAATTAACTTGTTGCGAATATCAATGGGTTGTCGACATTCAACTTCATCAACATCACCCTCAACACGAAGAAAATCATTACGAAATGATGTTGATCGTATTCAATTAAAAAGTAAAATATCTGTTCAACGAACACAAGTTATCAAACAGCAAATATTAAACGAAAATCCAACTTTATCAACGTCTCAGCTATCGATTGTAACGAAAAAAGTAAAGCATGATTTCGACGTATTGAAAGAAAAACATTCTATCTCATAGACATGTGTGTCGCTGCCTCCACCACCTCCACCGCCAATGCCACTAATTGCTCTTAGTCTTGAACAGACGCTTGATGGCCAAGAAAAAAATTTAATTAAACGTTTTCAACTCAATACAACTTCCGTTCTTTTCGATATTTCAAAAACTCATACACTCCTACTTGATGGAAGACAATTGCGTTTAATCAATATGGAGACAATGAATAGTCAAACGAATAGTTTACCACTGGATTGTGGAGATATTCAAGAAATAGTTTGGTCATCGAAATTAAACGCTTTTCTTGTTCTTACAACTGATCAATTGTATCAATTGAATACAAAACGTTTTCAATTGATATCGATTCCTCAAATTCAAGTATGATAATCTCTCTTTTTCATTGAAATAAATCGTCACTATCTATTCGTTTATTTATTAGTTCCTTGCGGAAGGTCCTCGTAAATCGTATATGACTGTTAATGGTAATGATTTACTGATTAATCGTTGTTTTGGTTATAAGATTTATCGTTATAAACTGTCGAATTTCACTTCTGTTCAATCACCTCGTGCTTACACAAACAATCGAGAAATTTGTATAACAAATATTCGATTAAATTCCGAGAAAATCTTAGCTTTAACTATCGCATTTGGTAAAAAACAATTCATTGATTTAATTCGATTGAATACCGATCAACTTCTCTATCGAATTCATTTTCATTCCAATGAAAATATTCTCTATCCCGTTGATTTACATGATCATAGTCAATGGTTTGCTAAGACATGTATACCGAATATGAATATTGGCCATTGTTTGATATCATCAAATGGACAAATAACTCGACTGAAACTATTTCCCAATCAAGATAATTTCATACGAACATTTTGTATGAATTCAGATCATCGATGGTTAGGTATTGTTCGACAAAATACACTCGAAATCTATCAACCATGTACATCACTATGAACTTTTGTATAGACAGGAGAAAAAAAGAAGAACAGTGAATAAACAGTGTGTTTTGTTTTGTTGTTTTATTTTATAATTACAAAAATATAGAACTTTTGGACCAGGAAAAATAGGTATTTATGGTTGTAAAGTAATGAATTTCTTAGCTAATTCGTTCCATAATATCACATCTGGATTTCAGCTGGAAATGGTGTAATTTGAAAAAGAAAATGTCCGTATGATTATGAGCAAGCGTAAATTGATTGTTTGTCATTACTTTCGAAGAAGAACAAAATGATTTGATGCACTATGTTGATAGTTATTGAACAAGAACGTCATCGCTGGATTCAAATCATTATAAAAGAAATCTAATTAACAGTGTATATAGTCATGTTTCCTCGTGTATTTAAAACTGACTTTATAAACGAAAAAAAAAAACGAACAAAATATATAAAAACAAATATCTGACATTGCCTAGTTTGAGTTAGTGTTAATTAGAAAATGATCAGGTTTTCTTTTCGTTTGATGTAAGTTTCGATTGTCGATCGATTTCAGTACGGATTATCGTTCGTTGATTTAATACTGGTAAACCAGGATTGATATTACATACAAAAGGTATCAATGTTTTAGGTGTTGAAGCAAAATTAACCATGCATCGAATAAACATACAATCATCTCGTATATATGGACTATTATCTTGTTGAATCGTTTCTAATTTGCAAAATTTCGGTATTCCCGATGCAATATTCATATTTGAACAAGGCTGTTTAAAACTATTCGAGTTAATATTAGGAATAAATGAATCGATAATGTGATTTTGCTTGCCAGATTGATCGTAAAGACAAAATGTTATTTTATGATTAAACGGCCATTGAAGTATATTATCATAATTTCCTCGCATAATAACGAAAAATAATGACGCATGTGTTCGTCGTGCATGACCATCTCCGTGCAAATATAATCGCATACACATTTTATATCCTGTTGATGATGAATAGAATGGTGGCGAATAGATACTTATTTGTTTTTCAGTCATAGCATCTTTTAATTTCTTCGCTACACCAGTGATTTTCCATATGTATGATCCATCATTCGATAATTGACTTTGTAATTCTGCGACCTTTTGTTTTAGCTCTTCGAATTCTGCTTCTAAGATGTTCATATTCATTTGACTTGCTTGAACGATTTTATTGGTTTCTTCAACTGAATTTTGAATTTGTTCCATTTGTGTTCCTTGTTCAGATATAGCACTTTCTGTTTTGAAAATATCAGTCTGCATTCGAATACTGTCATCATGTAAACATTCCATACTGGCTTGAAGTAAATTGACCGTCTCTATTAAATCAGATTGATTATGTGGTTGTTGTTTAATTAAATCGATCAATTTCATAACGAATTTTTGATGCATTTGAGTTTGAAAATGATTTTCTAAATCTCCATCGCTTATTTCCGATAGACACCCAATAGAAGCTAATGGACATTGAACCAAACTATTATGACATGCTCGTTTCCATGCAGGTAAATCCTCTGGTAAACAAATTTCTTCTTCAGATGTATCATTATGTCGTTTTGAAGATTGTCTGTGAGTTGTAGGTCTCTGGTGAATCAGTTTGCTACTATTTTCATCGCTCGTTTCTGTTTCAAATAGACTAGGAACCATGTTAGCGTCTCTTATTTTGTTTTATAATGAAGTAAAATAAATGCTACCTTCATGTTTTATATTGCATTCATTGAAAAAAACCAACTACAAATTAGTCACTTTCCCTTTATGATGCCTTTGGATTAATCGAAGAACAGGAAAAATGAAAACAATAACAAGCAAAGAATAATGAGTCATTGGGTAAATACCAAAACAAAGTGTGGAGAAAAATCTTCTATGCACACGTTTTTATTTTTCTCGACAAATATCATGAAAATGTAAGTATTTCGAAATGCTTTTTTTATTTCATTCAGTGTGTAAAAGTGAATAGTATACGATAGTCTCATAGGATTTTTCCATGTTACGTATATCGGAATAAACAATTAAATAAAATTTCCTTTTGTTGAAGGAAAAAATCAATTTCCTAAATAGAATAGGTTTTTTCTCTCACGTAACTATTATTTATCGGAAATAGAAAATTTCCTATTGTGTTCCATCAGTTTGACCCGGTAAAATACCCAAAAAATCTTTGTTTAGTAAATGATCATTTATTATCTTTAAACGAGACAATACTCAACAAATAAGATTAACACAGCAAACTGAGCTGATCTTCTTTTAGTTCAAATTCATTGAATAATACTAGACAATTGATCGGTCTAATCATTTTGTATGGGTGTGTGTTCTTTCGAAAACAAATAATACTGACCACCTATCGAGACATTACTGACGATTATCATCGGTTTGACCTTTTACCAAAGTAATCGGAGTGTAGGCATTGTTGATATATGTTGACAAATAGATAAAAAAAACAATAATATCATCGATCATATTTAGACATCGATCAGTAGAATTTCTTATCAGTTTGATGTTATTCTTGAAATTGACTATGCCAATAGAAGTTGAAACGAATGACTTCATTAACCTCGAAACTAATCAGTAAATTAATCTTCTTAAAAGAAGATTTGTTCATTTTGTTATTCTCATTTATATTTTTAATGAATATTCGTTTTTTTTTTCTTGCCTGAAGATAGTTTAATGTATGTGATTTGAGAACAGTGACCATCGGTCAGTTGTTCAAATTCAAGTATGTATATATACATATATGCATTGATCAGCCGATGATGATGGCGACGGTCGTCTCCTCCTCTTTCGCCTTCGTTTTTTTTCTGACACCTGCGGCAAGAAATTTGTTCGTGACAATCTAAATGACACTGATGATGAGAGCCATTGCCAGATTAATTTCGATCAATTTCTATTATCCAAAAGAGTAACTGGTTCGTTGAGCATACAACACTTTGCACATGTTTCGATTCTCGTTTCCGTGTACATATACAGACAAACAGAATAGACGCACACACACACACGTATCCGATATCAAAAAAACAAAAAACGGATGTATTCTTCTCGCCTGATTTTTTTAATGGATTAGTCGAAATGGAGAAAACAAAATGTCTTGAGGAAATAACAACAATATACACTGTAAATGAAACAACCTTCTGCTTGCTTGTATTCTAGTAAATGTATTGTTTAGACATATCTAGCGTCTAATGTTTTTTGATATTGTTTTTCTCTGCATGTCTTCATCGATTCTTTTTTGACGTCAGCCATCTTGCATTGTCATCAATCATATCTTGATTTTCTTTTGTTCTCTCTTGTTTTGTTTCTGAAAGTCATAAGTTCATCATCTCATCATCGCTGAACGAGTCTTTTCTCTTCAATACAGACACTTCATTTTATCACAAAAGCAAGCAACTTGATTATGTACGTTTCTATTTGAAAATGAAGACAAAAGGTGCGTAGAAAATGTAAAAGAAATATTTAAACTAGACAAACATGAATAATACTATTGAACTGAAAAAGAAAATAAGAACAAGAAATTCAATGACTGCTCGCAGACGACAAGTCGATCACGTTATGCAAATATTATTTCGATTCAGTTGCGTTTACTGGTCATCCGGAGTGTCGATCGTATGATCATTGATTAGATTAACACTATGTACAGTTCAACATTGTGTCTTTGGAGGTTTACACCATCGTATAATTGCCTTTCGTCACATCTTACCAAAAGAAGAAGAAAAATTGACACGAATATGTATTTATTAGAACTCGAGAACATGCATGAATAAGATCAATCAAACGAGATTCTTAGATCATTTTCACAAATTTGTCTTTTCTTTTATTTCTGTTCAGTTAATTCAATTTGAATGTTGTAGATAGTGAAGACAATTGCGTCTTGTATTACATGAATTTCTTGTCTGTCTACTATCAATTTATTTAAAATAATCAATACGCATGCAATATGACCTTTTTCTCTCGTTAAAAATTGTCAATCATTATTCTCTCTAATCGAGATTGAAGCGGGTGGGTAATGCATTAGAATAACATACAAATATATATTTAACAATGAGAAGAAGACGAAGCAGAAGAAAGGAGATTATTCTTTCTTGTTCTCATTGAACAAATGATGACCGTCGGTCAAAAGAATGTAGGTAAGTAACCAACGGATATATGGAGTAGGAGGTACATTTTTTTATACGTTTAGCGGCGAGTCGCGTGTCAAATTAGAGAGTACTCGTTCGATTTAAAGTTAATGTTTATTTGAAATATAAAAAGAGAACAGATTTCTAATGAAATGCTTCGAGTGAAATATTTTCGACATTAGCCGAATGGATTCTTCGTGATGACTGATTAGCACATTGAATGAGAAGAAAAGTGTCCACTTTCGTATTTTAATCCGTTTGTTACAATAAGAAAAGAGGCTTAGAGTCAGTCATCATTATTCATGTTATATTCATATCATTGATCACATCTCTACGAACACCTTTAGCAATTTCAACTCTCATTCATACATATGTCTAACAACACTATTTTTTTTTCTACATTGACAATCATTCTCTCGAGAGATCGAATAGCAATACAACACACCTAAGATCTATCATATTCTATAAGTTTTCGAGTAGGTTAATGTGTTCACAGTTGATGGACAATGTCTTGTTCTGCCATAAATATGTATATATAGATGAAAAAAAAAATCAGACATTTTTGCATATCCGAGTGGTACACATGTTACATTTGATCATAGCAGACAAACGACAACGATGTCGATAATGATTTTGCATTCATGATAACGAGCTCGAACGAACAACTTCCGTTTTCGAGTGGTCTAACCACTCGACATACAGTCAAAACGAGTAGTAGCGATCACAACTATGATTTGCCTTCGAGCTAGGATCAAAAGTTTGCTAACGATAGCTAATTGTAGCTGTTGGCCGATGAAGCGTGCATCTATATGGCGGAATAAGAGAAAAAGAAAACGAGAGAGACGGTCAGGAAAAAAAAATCTTAATAATCTTTTTGTATGTTTAGTTTTTTTGGACAGACAGACAGACAGCCGAGACATTCGATCGGTATATATGTTTACTGATAAATGACGGAAAGGAACTGATTACATCACGTTTGAACTACCTCGTTAGTAGAATATGATGTACACACCTGTTCAATAATCTTTTTTCATTCTCTTTTCTCATGTCGGTATGAATTCAAATATAAAATAAAAAGGAGGAAGAAGAAGAAGAAAGCATAAAACGACTTTCTCTTGTTGAGTAGATGTGCATATAAACATACACATTTGCGTTCAATCAATCGAAAAAACAAAGAGGAGGAACTCTTCATTTATTCACCCATTGTCAAGGTAAGATCACTCTAGTTTTGATTTTTTTTTCTATATGCACACCTACTGCGATTAGCATTCTAGTGTGTTGAAGAAGAAGAAAAGAAGAATAAGAGAGTATACATCATCTGTATGCATAGGTTCATATACAAGAGTATGCCGATTCTTCTCTGCGTGAGCAAATACTATACGAAGCAAAAGAAGAGAGCTCTCGTTCGATTTTTTTTTGTTGTATGTGTATACACACAGACGCTAATCTCTGTGATGAAGATGATGTGGACATACATATATACATAGTCCGTTCGTTTAGTCCATCGTATGATTTGATCAATAATTCATTATTCGTCTACATTCGTATACGAAGGTACACAGTGAAAAGTTAAAAAAACGAGAGAGACTTTCCTTCTTTTGTTTTTTTTGTCATTGCTTCGATGTTCTCCATTGCACACATGTTCGAAAATGTACAGCTACATGCTTGTACACGCGATTGAACCATTATTTTCTGATATTCACCATTGGACATATGTCGCATTTGACGTTCTCTCTAGGTAGAAAGATCATCGACGTATTTCCGGTCGTTAATGTTTTTGTTGTCCACCATCACATTTTTTTCCTTTCTGATTTTCACACTCTCTTTAATTATGCACAGTACGACTAAAAGTTAATGAACATCGAATAGTAAGTACATATATGTAGTTGACCTAATCCGTGCTGGGCATGAGCAGAAAAAAGAAGAAGAAATCAAAACGTGGAATGTACACGCTTGTTTCTGTCTATCACTGTTCAGCAACTGCTTATGTTTATTTCTAAATTCTCTTCGACTTACACAATCGTTCATGGTTTACATGATTATCTCGAGTATATCAAATTTTCCGGCATTTGCCTTGTTCATCTTTATTAAGACATTATAGGGTGAAATTATCTTCTGATTATAAAACAATTTTTTTCTCATTATACGATCAATTGAGAGAATCGATGAAAAAAAAATAAATTTCTCTTTTTTTTTATAACATTAACAATATTGTTTATGTGTTATTAATTCTTTTTTCGTCGATTTTTTTCTTTCTTTCGCTCTTTTTTTGTCTGTTTGACATTGCCACATTCCTTGCAACTTAAGCACAGTTTGCGTAACATATTAGAGCTCGATGAGAATGAGATGGAGTTGTGTTCTATAGGCACACAAGGATGGCAGAAAAGGAACAACAACAGAAAAAAAAACGAGGGATATATATAAGAAAAAAAAAGGAG
>ERZ778023.1633-NODE-1633-length-33605-cov-7.866885_pt1 | contig 33605 bp, 34 predicted proteins | sample MGYA00375753_ERZ778023 | MGnify/ENA primary metagenome ERZ778023 (study PRJEB29350, sample SAMN05389822) | bioreactor metagenome | isolation source: Ammonium sulfate bioreactor | place: South Africa: University of Cape Town | collected 2014-04-04 ... | reverse complement strand
TGGGCCTAGAACTTCCTGAAATTCTCGCGGAACATGCGGGCCAGCTTCTGGGCCTGGGCATCATACGCCGCCTTGTCGGCCCAGGTGTCGCGCGGATTGAGGATGGCGCTATCGACCCCCGGCGCCGCCACCGGGACGCGGAAGCGGAAATTGGGGTCGATGCGCATCTCCACATTGGCCAGCGACCCGTCGAGCGCCGCGTTCAGCAGGGCGCGGGTGGCCTTGATCGGCATGCGGCTGCCGGTCCCGAACGCCCCACCGGTCCAGCCGGTATTCACCAGCCAGCAGTCGGCCTGGTGCCGGCCGATCAGTTCGCGCAGCAGGTTGCCGTATTCCGACGGATGGCGCGGCATGAAGGGCGCGCCAAAGCAGGTGGAGAAGGTCGGCTGCGGCTCCTTGCCCAGGCCCTTTTCGGTGCCGGCCACCTTGGCGGTGAAGCCCGACAGGAAGTGGTACATGGCTTGGCTGGGGGTCAGCCGCGCGATCGGCGGAAGCACGCCAAAGGCATCGGCCGTCAGCATGATCACGTTGCTGGGATGGCCGGTGCGGCCGGTCAGGCTGGCATTGGGAATGAAATCGATCGGATAGGCGGCGCGGGTGTTTTCCGCAAAGCGCGCATCGTCCAGGTCCAATTCGCGGGTCGCCGGATCCATCACCACATTCTCCAGCACGGTGCCGAAGCGTTCGGTGGTGGAGAAGATTTCGGGCTCGGCTTCGCGCGACAGGCGGATCACCTTGGCATAGCAGCCGCCCTCGATGTTGAAGATGCCGTTCTCGCTCCAGCCATGCTCGTCATCGCCGATCAGGGTGCGGCTGGCATCGGCCGACAGGGTGGTCTTGCCGGTGCCGGAAAGCCCGAAAAATATGGCCGATCTGTCGTCGCCGCCCACGTTGGCCGAGCAATGCATGCTCATCACGCCCTTGGCGGGAAGCAGGTAGTTCATGATGGTGAAGACCGACTTCTTCATCTCCCCCGCATAGGAGGTGCCGCCGATCAGGACGATCTTTTTGGCGAAGTTCACCGCGATCACCGTGCCGCCCACGGTGCCGTGGCGGGCCGGGTCGGCGGTGAAGCTGGGCAGATCGATAATGGTGAATTCCGGGTCGAAGCTTTTCAACTCTTCCGCCGTGGGGCGGATCAAAAGGTGATGGACGAACAGCGAATGCCAGGCATATTCGGTGATGATGCGCACGCTGATGCGATGGGTCAGGTCGGCGCCGCCGAACAGGTCCTTGGCGAACAGCTCCCTGCCTTCGGCGAATTTCATCATGTCGGCATGAAGCGCGTCGAACTGCGCCGGGCTCATCGCCTTGTTGTTGTCCCACCAGACGGTCTTTTCCGTCGTCTCGTCGCGCACCACGAACTTGTCGCCGGCCGAGCGGCCGGTGTGCTGGCCCGTGCGCACCACCAAAGGACCGTTCTTGGCGACTTGGCCTTCGCCGCGGCGGCCCGCTTCCTCATAAAGAGCGGGCGCGCTGAGGTTGAAATTCACCCGGGACAGGTTGCGAAGCCCATGGCGGGAAAGGCTGTTGTCGGACATGAAAGCTCCAGAAATAGGCAGAAAGGTCGCGCAGGGGATCGAAGGCTGTGCAACCTACCTTCCTGCAAGGCCGGTCACAAATGTATACAGTCGGAACGAAATGAAGTTACTCATCAAAGGCTTATGGTTTTTGTCGGGGGCTTCCCGGGCAGCGCCTTGTCACGGCAATGTCACCGCCTGGGGTGCGCTTTGGAAGCCCATATCTGGGTAAGGCGATGGCAGGGTTGAGCGACGACGAACTGGACCGCTATGCGCGCCATCTGGTGCTGCGCGAGCTTGGCGGCGCGGGTCAGGCAAAGCTGCGTGCCGCCAGGGTGCTGGTGGTGGGTGCGGGCGGGCTGGGCAGCCCGGTGGCGCTCTATCTGGCGGCGGCGGGGGTGGGCACGCTGGGCCTGGCCGATGACGACCGGGTGAGCCTGTCCAACCTGCAGCGCCAGGTCCTGTTCCGCACCGCCGACGTCGGGCGGCCCAAGGTGGAGGCGGCAGCCGGGGCGGTGGCCGCCCTCAATCCCGGGGTCCGGGTGGTGACCCACCCGTTCCGAGTGGCGGCGGACAATGTAATGGGCCTGATCGCCGGATATGACCTGGTTGCCGACGGCAGCGACAATTTCCCCACCCGGTTTCTTCTGGGCGACGCCTGTTTTTTTGCCGCAAAGCCGCTGGTCAGCGCCGCCGTCACCGAGTTCGAGGGCCAGCTTTCCACCTGGAAGGCCTATGCGGCGCACGGCACGCTGCCCTGTCACCGCTGCCTGTTCCCGGAACCGCCGCCGCCCGGCACCGTGCCAAATTGTTCCGAGGCCGGGGTGCTGGGGGCCGCCGCCGGAGTGATGGGATCGCTTCAGGCCCTGGAAGCGATCAAGGAAATCACGGGAATCGGTACGTCGCTGGCCGGGAAACTCTTGGTCTATGAGGCGCTGGCAGCACGCTTTCGTACCATAGCCGTTCCGGCCGATCCGGCCTGTGCCCTGTGCGGCACAAATCCCAGCCTGATGGCACCGCAGGCTTAACCCGCGCTTAAAAAACTTTGCGGCACATTCCACAAATGGGTCAGGAAATACATTTCGAGATATTCCGGCGTGCCGGCGCCAGGGGCGGCTGGACCCTTCATGAGGTCCGCTCCAACCGCGAAGACGCCTTGCGTATCGCCGAGGAACTGATGAGCGGCGACAACGCCACCGGCGTGAAGGTCGTCAAGGAAACCTACAACGAAGAGACCGGCGACTACCTGACCTTGAAGATTTTCGAGGACGGCCACAACCAGGTGAAGGTTCCGCCCGCCGAGGAAGACGTTCCCCACGCCATCCCCTGTTTCAAGCCGGACGATCTTTATTCCTATCACGCGCGCCAGACGATGACGCGGCTCCTGGGCGACTTCCTGGCCCGCAACAAGATCACCATCACCGAGCTGATCCACCGCGCCGACATGCTGGAGAAGTTCGAGGCCACCGGCACGGCCTATCAGCACGCCATCCAGAAGGTGGCCGTGGCGCAGGCCTCGTCCACCAAGACGCCGGTGCAGCAGATCATCAAGGGCCTGAACGAACTGACCACAAATGCCATCCATCGTGTCTATCGCGACCAGCGGGCGGGCCTGTTTGCCGATCCTGAGCCCGGCCAGCTCGCCGAGCTGGCCTGCGAACTGTGCGCGCGGCCCACGGGAAATGCCGCCTATGTCTTCAACGGCGCGCTGGCCCAGCACCTGAAGGAGGCCAAGGGCTGGGACGAGAAGGTGGGGATGCTGATCGCCGTCATGGAGCAGGCCCCCGCGGACGAGGCGGCGCGCAGGCTGGTGATGGCATCGATCGATGCGGTGATGGCCGAGGTGCTGAGCGGATCGGCCGCCCTGCACGAACTGATCGGCGCCGCCGAAAACCTGGGCCAGGCGCTGCAGCGGCTGGTGGCGCTGTTCCTGGGCAAGCCGGTTCCGGGCGCCAGGAGCGGGCTTCTGGCGCTGAGCGGGCATTTCGCCGCCGACACCCTGCCCAATTCGCGCACCGCCGTGGCCAACCGGCTGGTGGCCGAATTCAAGAGCAACAAGCGGCTTTGCCCCGATTCCATGGTGGACGAGCTGAAGACCCTGCGCGTGATCGCCAATTCCATCGTGCTGGGCGTAGGCAAATATCTGAGTCACGAAGACCTGGTCGCCGCCTTCACCCTAAGGTCCAAGCGCCTGGTGACGCCGGAGGGCCTGGGCCGCCAGCTTGGCGATGCCCCGCCCGACGAGAAGCTGGAACAGCTTCTGTTCGTGGAAGAGAATATCATCGGCGCGGAGAACAAGCGCCTGTTGGCCAAATTCGTGATGCCCATCCTGACATCGGCGCCCTTCGATGCGCTTTTCTCCGATCCCAAGGTGCCGGTGCTGGGCCGGCTGCAACGCCTGGCCCAGTTGCAGGCACGGGTCAAGCGCAGCGGCTTCATCGACGTGACCAGGAACGAGATCGCCGACAAGCTGGACAGCATCGCCGCCCGCATCGAAGCGCGCGGGCGCGTGTTCGAAGCCATCGAGGCCCGCAATACCAGCCATGTCGAAAAGGCGCAGACCCTGCTGCGGCTGGCGACGGGCGGCGTATTGACCGAAGGCAGCGTGTCGGCGCGGGCGCGCGAGCTGATCCTGGGACACCTGTCGCGGCCGGGCTTCCTGACCGGCTATCTGGCGGCGCAGACGGCGAGCCTTAAGCCAGGCGACGAAAAGCCCGACAACCAGACCCTGATGGCCGAACTGATGGAAACGCTGGGCAAGGCGGGCATCACCGCCGAGACGGGTCTGAAGTCGATCGCGGCTTAATTCGTATCAGCGCACACAGGCCCGCCTCCCCTGCGCGCGCGCAGCGCGCCGGCGGGGGAGGTGGCTTCAGCGAGCGAAGGCGACCGTCCGTAGCGACAGCGTACGGACGAGCCGAGCGGAAGCTGAAGCCGGAGGGGGTCAAAATTCAATGCGCGGCGTCCCAGTTGTCGGCGGCGCGGGCTTCCACCACCAGCGGTACGGAAATCTCCACTGCCGGCAGCGCGGCTTTTTCCATCGCGCCCACAATGATCTTCGACGCCATCGCCACATCTTTTTCCGGCGCCTCGAAGATCAGTTCGTCATGCACCTGCAGCAGCATCTTCACCGATTTGGGCAGAAGCGGCGGCAGCCTGACCATGGCGCGGCGGATGATGTCGGCGGCCGCGCCCTGGATCGGCGCGTTGATTGCCGCCCGCTCGGCCCCGCCGCGGAAACCCGGCACCTTGGAGTTTATCTCGCGGATATGGATGCGCCGGCCGAACAGCGTTTCGACAAAGCCGTGGGTGCGCGCGAACTGCTTGGTTTCTTCCATATAGTCGCGGATGCCCGGAAAGCGGGCGAAGTATTTCTTGATATAGTCCGACGCCTCGCCCTGGGGGATGCCAAGCTGGTTGGCGAGGCCGAAGGCGGAAATGCCATAGACGATGCCGAAATTGATCGCCTTGGCCCGGCGGCGCACTTCGGCGGGCATGTCCTTGACCGGCACGCCGAAGATTTCCGACGCGGTCATGGCGTGAATGTCCAGCCCTTCGGCGAACGCCTTTTTCAGCTGCGGAATGTCGGCGATATGCGCCAGAAGACGCAGCTCGATCTGGCTGTAGTCGGCGCTGATCAGCTTTGCCCCCCTGGGCGCGACAAAGGCCTGGCGGATGCGCCGTCCTTCCTCGGTGCGCACCGGAATGTTCTGCAGGTTGGGATCGCTGGAGGCCAGCCGCCCGGTGGAGGTAGAGGCCATCGCATATGAGGTGTGCACACGGCCGGTCTTCGGATTGATGAAGCCGGGCAGCGCGTCGGTATAGGTGCCGCGCAGCTTGGCCAGCGCGCGCCAGTCCAGCACCAGGCGCGCGATTTCATGGCCCTGGGCGGCCACATCCTCCAGCACGTCGCTGTCGGTCGACCAGGCGCCGGTCTTGGTCTTCCTGCCGCCTTCCACGCCCATCTTGCCGAACAGGATATCGCCAAGCTGCTTGGGCGAGCCGATGTTGAACGGACCGCCGGCCAGCTTGTGAATCCTTGTCTCCAGCCCGGCCTGCTGTTTGGCGAAATCGTTGGACAGCTTGCGCAACAGGTCGGGGTCGATGGAAACGCCCGCCCGCTCCATATCGGCCAGCACCATGACCAGCGGCCGTTCCAGCGTCTCATAGACGGCGCGCTTGCCCGCCGCGGCCAGCTTGGGCCCCAGCAGCATGTAAAGGCGCAAGGTGACGTCGGCGTCCTCGGCGGAATAACGTGTCGCCTCCTTCACCGGCACGCAGTCGAAGCCGATCTTCTCCCTGCCCTTGCCGGTGACTTCGCTGAAGGCGATGGGCGTGTGGGACAGATGCAGCTCGCTGAGCTCGTCCATGCCGTGGCCGTGCAGGCCGCCTTCCAGCACATAGGAGATAAGCATCGTGTCGTCGATGGGGTCCAGGCGTATGCCGCGCTCCAGAAAGATGGCCGCGTCATACTTCAGGTTCTGGCCGACCTTGAGGACAGCATCATCTTCGAGCAGGGGCTTCAGGCGCGCGATCACATCGGCCTCGGCCATCTGCTCGATCTCGCCGCCCCCATCAAGCGACAGGCCGTCGCCCCGGCGATGACCGCAGGGGACATAACAGGCCTCGCCCGGCGCAACCGCCAGCGACACGCCGCACAGGCCCGCCTGCATCGGATCGAGCGAAGTGGTTTCGGTATCGACGCAGACGATGCCTGTCGCGTGCGCCCTGGCGATCCACTTGTCCAGGTCGGCCGGCATTGTGACGGTTGCATAGGCGTCGTGGTCGATGGGCTTGCGGATCGCATCTTCCAGCGGCGAGATTGCGGGCACCAGGGGTTCCGGCAATTCGATCTTAAGGTGCGGCGGGACGGCCAGGCCGGGGTCGGAAGCGATGGCATCCAGATCCTCGATCTGGAAATGCGCCGCCGCACGTTTGGTGATGGTGGTAAATTCCATCGCCTTGAGGAAGGCGATCAGCTCTTTCGGTTCAGGCTCGCGCACCGCGAAGCCGCCGGGCTGTTCGCTTAGCGGCACATTTGCGTCCAGCGTCACCAGCCTGAGCGAGACGCGCGCATTTTCCGCATTCTCGATCAGCGTCTCGCGCCGCTTGTTCTGCTTGATCTCGCCGGCGCGGGCCAGCAGCGTTTCCACGTCGCCATAGATATTGATGAGTTCGGCGGCGGTCTTCACGCCGATGCCGCGCACGCCGGGCACATTGTCGGTGGAATCACCGGCCAGCGCCTGGACCTGCACCACCTTGTCCGGCGTGACGCCGAAACGCTCCATCACCTCGGCGGAAGCAATGCGCTTGTTCTTCATCGTGTCCAGCAGCTCGACCCTGCCGTCCACCACCAGCTGCATCAGGTCCTTGTCGGAGGAGATGATGGTGGTGCGCGCGCCCGCCTCGCGCGCCAGCCGCGCATAGGTTGCGATCAGATCGTCGGCCTCATAGCCCGCCATCTCGATGCAGGCGACGCCGAAGGCGCGGGTGGCGTCGCGCACCAGCGGAAATTGCGGGATCAGGTCTTCGGGCGGCGGCGGGCGATGAGCCTTGTATTGCGGATAGAAATCATTGCGGAAGGTCTTTTCGCCGGCATCGAAAATCACGGCCAGATGTGTGGGCGCCTCGCCGCCCTTCATGTCTTCCAGCAGCTTCCAGAGCATGTTGCAGTAGCCCGACACAGCCCCGGTCGGCAGGCCATCGGACTTGCGCGTCAGGGGTGGCAGGGCGTGATAGGCGCGGAACAGATAGCCCGATCCGTCGACCAGATAGAGATGGTCGCCCTTCTTCAGGCTCTTCTTGTTCAAATCGGTCAATGGTGACCCGCGGCGCCGTCCTTCAGGACGAAGCGCCTGTCGCAATAGGGACATTCGACGAAATTCTCGTCGCCCATTTCCAGGAACACCTTGGGATGGCCCAGGGCGCCGCCTCCGCCATCGCAGGCGACGCGGGTGGTGGTGACTTCGATGATTTCGGGGGCCTCTACCGGCATGGGATTCTCGACAAATTCGCGGGCCAAAAATGCTAGGATGGCCGGATCATACAAGCTGGGATTTTGGGGGCAAGAGACAGGTTTGGCACATGGTACGGCTCGATAAAATCTATACGCGCGGCGGAGATCAGGGCGAAACCGGGCTGGGCGACGGCAGCCGGGTTTCCAAGGCCGGCCTGCGCGTCGCCGCCATCGGCGCGGTGGACGAGGCCAATGCCGCCATCGGCATCGCCAGAGTTGCCGCCAAAAGCCTGGACGCGGAGGGCGGCATGGACGCCATGCTGGGGCGCATCCAGAACGACCTGTTCGACCTGGGCGCCGACCTGTGCGTGCCTGAAGACGGCAGGAAGGCGCAAGATGCGTTGCGGATCACCCCCGCCCAGGTGGAACGGCTGGAGCGCGAGATCGACGCAATGAATGAGAGGCTTTCGCCACTGACCAGTTTTGTGCTGCCGGGCGGCACGGCGCCGGCAGCGCATCTGCACATGGCCCGCACCATCACGCGGCGGGCCGAAACGCATATGGTGGCGCTGGCGCAGGAAGAGGCGATCAATCCCGCCGCGCTTCGGTATATCAACCGGCTGTCCGATCACCTGTTCGTGGTGGCACGTGCCGCCAATGCCGACGGCGATGTTTTGTGGGTGCCGGGGGGCAGCCGCAACCGTTAGGCGCGTCGATTTTGTGACGTGGGCAGGAGCAAGGAGCGATGTGGGCGAATAGCCCATGAGCGGTTCGTAACGGCAGCGTGCGAACCGACGAACCCACGGCGCAAGAGAACGCGCCTATTCAGGGCCCAGGCGCTTGCCGAAGATGAAGGCCAGGATCACGCCGATCACGCCGGTCACGCCCCAGCCCGGCGTCGCCAGGAAGGAATAGACCGGCTGGGCGGCGAAGCGCGCATTGTCGTGCAGCCAGATCTTGAAGTCGTTCAGGCTACCTGCGTCCAGGATCGACCATACGGTGCCCAGGCTGCGCACCGTCAGTTCGCCGCCGCGCTCCAGGCTGGTGATCGCATCCGCGCCCAGAAGAATCAGGGCGCAGACGATCAGGATCAGGCTGACAAGGCGCATAAGGACGGCCATGGCTTTCCATAGCGCGCGGCGCGCCCCGCGCACAAGAACGGCGAACGCGCGTTAACCACCCTGATAAGGCGTTCCGTCGCGGCGGACGAACCCGCCCCTGGCGGGGTCCAGCACCAGATCGATGTCGGGATACCAGCAGGTGTCGCCGCCCGAGCGGGTTCCCACTTCCAGGAGCACCGCGTCCTGATCCGAACGGTTGACCAGATGATGGCCGTCGCCGTCATTCTTCGGAAAGGCGGCACAGTCGCCGGCCCGCAGCAGTTCTTCGCCTTTATTCGTCACCAGCACCACTTCGCCCGAAACGATGTAGACGAACTCATCTTCCAGAAGATGCCAGTGGCGCTGGCTGGACCAGACGCCGGGCTTGAGAGTCAGCAGGTTGACGCCGAAATCGGTCAACCCGCCGGCATCGCCCAGCCGCATGCGAGAGCGCGCGCGGCAGGGTTCGTCATGGGGCGGCGGATAGCCGCTGCCGGTGCGTACCGGCGCAGCGGAGATGTCGATCCTGGGCATGGGGGCTCCACAAAGAAACGCCCGCGAAGCCTAAGCCTCGCGGGCGCTATTTCGCAAATGCGCGGCAGCCGGATCAGGACTGCGGCGCGTCGGCTTCGGCCTTCTTCTTGCCGATGTCCTCGCCGGTCACCTGATCGACCTGCTTCATCGACAGGCGGACCTTGCCGCGATCATCGAAGCCCAGCAGCTTGACCTTCACTTCCTGGCCTTCCTTGACCACGTCCTTCGGGCTGGCGACGCGCTGCTGCGCCAATTCGGAGACGTGAACCAGCCCGTCCTTGGGGCCGAAGAAGTTCACGAAGGCGCCGAAGTCCATCACCTTGACGATCTTGCCGTCATAGATCTGGCCGACTTCCGGCTCGGCGGTCAGACTGCGAATCCACTTCAGCGCGGCCTTGATCGATTCGCCGTCGGCCGAGGCGACCTTGACGGTGCCGTCGTCCTCGACATTGATCTTGGCGCCGGTCTTTTCCACGATCTCGCGGATCACCTTGCCGCCGGTGCCGATCACGTCGCGAATCTTGTCGACCGGGATCTTGATCTGCTCGATGCGCGGGGCATGCTCGCCCAGTTCGGCACGGGCGCCCGTGAGGGCCTTGTTCATCTCGCCCAGGATGTGCATGCGGCCGCCCTTGGCCTGTTCCAGCGCGACCTTCATGATCTCCTTGGTGATGCCGGCGATCTTGATGTCCATCTGAAGGCTGGTCACGCCGTCTTCGGTGCCCGCCACCTTGAAGTCCATGTCGCCCAGGTGGTCTTCGTCACCCAGGATGTCGGACAGGACCGCATAGCGATCACCTTCCAGGATAAGCCCCATGGCGATGCCGGCGATGGGCTTGGACAGGGGCACGCCCGCATCCATCAGTGCCAGCGAGGTGCCGCATACGGTCGCCATCGAGGACGAACCGTTGGACTCGGTGATCTCCGACACCACGCGGATGGTGTAGGGGAAATCCTCCTTCTTGGGCAGCATCGGATGCACCGCGCGCCAGGCCAGCTTGCCATGGCCGACTTCGCGGCGGCCCGGTCCGCCCATGCGGCCCACCTCGCCGACCGAATAGGGCGGGAAGTTGTAGTGCAGCATGAAGGTTTCCTTGCCCGTGCCGGTCAACCGGTCGACGAACTGCTCGTCCTCGGCGGTGCCCAGCGTGGCGACGACCAGCGCCTGGGTTTCGCCGCGGGTGAACAGGGCCGAACCATGGGTGCGCGGCAGCACGCCCACTTCGGCCACGATCGGGCGGACCGTGACCAGGTCGCGGCCATCGACGCGCTTCTTGGTGTCCAGCACCGCATTGCGCATCACATGGGCTTCCACGTCATGCATCAGGCCGGAATAGACAATGGCGGATACCTGGCCTTCACCGTCGCCGACAAAACTTTCGGCAAAGGTCTTACGCACGGCGGAGATGGCGTCGCGGCGCTGGTGCTTGTCGGCGATCTGAAAGGCATTGGTCAGCGCATCATGCGTGGCCACCTTCAGCTTCTCGCGAACCGGGGCATGCACATCCTCGGGCACCGGGCGCGGTTCCTTGGCGGACTTTTCGGCCAGGCGGATGATCGCGTCGATGGCGGCCTGCATCTGGCTATGGGCGAACATCACCGAGCCCAGCATCACGTCTTCCGAAAGTTCCTGGGCTTCGGATTCCACCATCATCACCGCATCGCGGGTGCCGGCGACCACCAAGTCGAGTTGGGATTTTTCCATGTCGTCGACCAGCGGGTTGAGAACATATTCGCCGTCGATATAGCCGACGCGCGCCGCCGCGATCGGGCCCATGAAGGGGATGCCCGAAATCGTCAGCGCCGCGCTGGCGGCGACCATGGCGACGATGTCGGGATCATTTTCCAGGTCGTGGCTCAGCACCTGGGCCACCACCAGCGTTTCGTTGCGATAGCCTTCCGCAAACAGGGGGCGGATCGGCCGGTCGATCAGGCGCGACGTCAGGGTTTCGCGCTCGGTCGGGGCGCGCTCGCGCTTGAAATAGCCGCCCGGAATCTTGCCGGCGGCATAATAGCGTTCCTGGTAATTCACGGTGAGGGGGAAGAAATCGACCCCTTCCTTGGGCGCGGGCGCGCCGACCACGGTGGCCAGCACGACGGTTTCGCCATAGGTCGCCAGCACCGCGCCATCGGCCTGGCGCGCGATGCGGCCGGTCTCAAGTGTGAGCGTGCGCCCACCCCATTCAAAGCTTTCCTTTACGATATTGAACATCTTTCGTCTTTCGTCCTACCCGGAGCCATATTGCGTCCGGGGCGTGATTGGTCCCCCTATGGGACCGGCCCCCGGCGCGGCTCATCCGCGCCTGAAGCAAACCCGGCGCGAAGCTCATCTTCACGCAAGGCAAAACCACGGCGTACGCGCATCGCGCACACCGTGGGCAGTTCTGTCTGTTGCGCTTTCAGCGGCGCAGGCCCAGGCGGCCGATCAGCGACTCATAGCGCTTCACGTCGCGGGACTTCACATAGTCCAGCAGGCTGCGGCGCTGCGACACCATCTTGATCATGCCCCGGCGGGAATGATTGTCCTTGGCGTGAGTCTTGAAGTGTTCGGTCAGGTTGGAGATGCGCTCCGACAGGATCGCGATCTGCACTTCCGGCGAACCGGAATCATTTTCGCCGGTCGCATATTCGGCGATCAGCTCTTTCTTGCGTTCAGGCGTAATCATCGGTCATCGGCCCTTTCAGGGACTGGAGAAATTGAAGACGCGAAACGGACGGAGTTCTCCCCCGGCGATTTCGGCCAATGCCACGGGCGAACCGTCTTCTTCCCTGAGATAGACGGTCTGCCCGGTAAGATCGCCCTCTCCGAATCCGTCCTTCATCCGGGCAAAAAGGCTGCTGCGGATGAGGATGGGATTGCCGGATCGGATGCGAACCGTATCGCCGCCCGTGACAGCCAGCGCCGGGATGCCGTCCAGCGCGGTTGCAAGGGGCTTCAGATACCCAAAGGCGGCGGGACTATGCATAAAAGGGGTCAGGGTTTCCAGCGTCACCGCGTCTTTTTCTGCCCAGGCGCCCAGCCGGGTGCGGCGCAGGGCCGAAACATGTCCCAGCGTACCAAGTGAGAGGGCGATGTCGCGGACCCAGGCGCGGACGTAAGTGCCCTTGCTGCAAGTGATTTCGAACTCGGCGCTATCCCGAACAGCGTTCAGCAGACGGGCCTCGAAGACCTCGATTTCGCGGGGCTCCAGGGTCACGGTTTCCCCCTCCCGCGCCAGGTCATAGGCCCGCTCTCCACCCACCCGGACGGCGGAATAGGCGGGGGGCACCTGGGAAAGCACCCCGGTGAAGCGGGGCAGCATGGCTTCGATGGCTTCGCGGGTGGGGCGGATGTCGCTGGTGCCGGTGACAGCGCCTTCGGCATCGTCGCTGTCGCGCGCCTGGCCCCACGTCGCGGTGAAGCGATAGGTCTTGTCGGCGTCCATGGCGAAGGGGACCGTCTTGGTCGCCTCGCCAAGTGCGATGGCCAGGATGCCGGTGGCCATGGGGTCCAGGGTACCGGCGTGACCGGCCTTCTGGGCATCGAAGATGCGGCGCACCGCGGCGACGGCCTGGGTCGAACCCATGCCGATGGGCTTGTCCAGGATCACCCAGCCGTGGACGGGCTGGCCCTTTTTTCTACGGCCCATGGAAAGGCTCCTGAGCCTTTTCCGCCCCCGTAACCAGGGGAGGAAAAGGATGTGCTTGCGTCACGATTGTTCGTCTTCCCGGTCGCCGTCATCGTGTGTGGCCGCGAGATCCCGCTGCACTTCAGGCGACTTGAGGATGTCTTCGATCTTCTGCGCCTCGGCGAAGCTTTCATCCTCGACGAATCTCAGTTCGGGCGTGAATTTCATGGCGATGCGGTGGCCCATCTCGCCCCGCAGGAACCCCTTGTGGCGGTTCAGCGCCGCCACCACCGCCTTGGCATTCTTGCCGCCCAGTGGTTCGCAGAACACCGTGGCATGGCGCATATCGGGCGAGGGCCGGACCTGGGTTATGGTGACCGACACGCCTTCCAGTTCGGGATCGCGAATCTCGTTGTCGCGCAACACCTCGGCCAAGGCGTGGCGCAGGGATTCGCCCACGCGCAGTTGGCGCTGGGTGGGACCGCTGTCGCGCATGTCGCGTCGCCGCCGGGTTGCGGAGGAAGGGCGGTTGGAGGGACGGTGGGACATCTGGAGAATTCCGTCCTCATGCTTCGACTTCGCTCAGCATGAGGATTTGGTCAATTGGCCCCCACCCCGAGCTTGTCGAAGGGGGAGGGCCGCTAGCCGCCTAGAGCGCGCGCTGGATGGTTTCGACCTCGAAACACTCGATGACGTCGCCCTTCTGCATGTCCTGGTAGTTGGCGAAGGCCATGCCGCATTCCTGGCCGACCTGGACTTCCTTCACCTCATCCTTGAAGCGCTTGAGCGTCGACAATTCGCCTTCGTGGATCACCACATTGTCGCGGATCAGGCGCACCTTTGCTCCGCGGCGCACCACGCCCTCGGTGACCTTGCAGCCGGCGACCTTGCCCACCTTGGTGATATTGAACACCTCGAGAATTTCGGCGTTGCCCAGGAACTTCTCGCGCGTTTCCGGCGCCAGAAGGCCCGACAGCGCCGCCTTCACGTCATCCACGAGGTTGTAGATGATGTTGTAGTAGCGGATTTCCACGCCGTCGCGCTTGGCGCGTTCGCGGGCCTGGGCGTTGGCGCGGACATTGAAGCCGATCACCGCCGCGCCCGAGGCATGGGCCAGGATCACGTCGCTTTCGGTGATGCCGCCGACGCCGGACTGAAGGATCTGGGCGCCCACTTCGTCGGTGCCAAGCTTGGCCAGCGCGCCCTGGATGGCTTCGGAGGAGCCCTGGACATCGGCCTTCAGCACCAGCGGCAACTGGCGCTTCTCGCCCGCCTCGCGGGTCTGCAGCAACTGGTCCAGCGTCTGGCGGCTGGACGATGCCTGGCGCTGTTCGCGGCGCTTGCGGGCCCGGTATTCGGCGACCTCGCGGGCGCGCGCTTCCGATTCCACCACCACCATTTCGTCGCCGGCTTCGGGCGGCGCCGAAAGGCCCAGCACCTCGATGGGCGTGGAGGGGCCGGCTTCCTTCACCGTCTCACCGCGCTCGTTGGCCAGAAGCCGCACCCTGCCCCATTCGCTGCCGGCGACGACGATGTCGCCCACCTTCAGCGTGCCGCGCTGCACCAGCACGGTGGCGACAGGACCACGGCCCTTGTCCAGCTTGGCTTCGACCACGGCGCCTTCGGCGGGGCGGTCGGGATTGGCCCTCAGGTCCAGCAGTTCGGCCTGCAGCAGGATGGCTTCTTCCAGCTTGTCGAGGCCCGTGCCCTTGATGGCGGAGACTTCGACGGCCTGCACGTCGCCGCCCATGTCCTCGACCTGGATTTCATGCTGCAGCAGTTCAGTCTTGACGCGGGTAGGATTGGCATCGCCTTTGTCGATCTTGTTGATCGCCACGATGATCGGCACATGCGCCGCCTTGGCATGGGCGATGGCTTCCACCGTCTGGGGCATCACCCCGTCATCGGCGGCGACCACCAGGATAACAATGTCGGTCACCTTGGCGCCGCGCGCGCGCATCGCGGTGAAGGCGGCGTGGCCGGGCGTGTCCAGGAAGCTGATCTTCTGGCCCGATCCGAGCTGAATCTGGTAGGCGCCGATATGCTGGGTGATGCCGCCGGCTTCGCCCGCGGCCACGTCGGTCTTGCGCAGCGCGTCCAGCAGTGAGGTCTTGCCATGGTCGACATGGCCCATGACGGTGACCACGGGCGGACGGGGCCTGAGCGCCGTGTCCGCATCGGCGGCACCGGTCAGGCCTTCCAGCACGTCGCTTTCGGCCACGCGCTTGACCACATGGCCGTACTCGGTGGCCACCAGTTCGGCGGTGTCGGCGTCGATAATGTCGGCGGGCGTGGCCATCATGCCGTTCTTCATCAGCACCTTGATCACATCGACGGCGCGGCGCGCCATGCGGTTGGCGAGGTCGGAGACGGTGATGGTTTCCGGGATCACGATGTCGCGCGGACCGGCGGGGCCGGCCTGCTGGCTCTGATGGCCCTTGTTGACGCGCTGCAGGTGGCGGCGATAGGCGGCGACCGAGCGGATGCGTTCGTCATCGCCTTCCAGCGCGCGGGTCACGGTCAGCTTGCCGCGGCGGCGCTCGCCTTCGACCTTCTTGGGCGAAGCGGGCACCTTTGCGGCGCCGGGCTTGCCGGGGCCCTTCTTGGCGCTGCTTTCTTCTTCCTCTTCGTTCTGCAGCCGGCGGCGCGGCGCCTCCTCCGTGACGGCGGCGGCGGGCTTGGGTGCCGTCTCCAGTCGGCGGGCGGCTTCCTGTTCGGCGCGCTTTCTGGCGGCCTCGTCGGCGGCCTTGCGGGCGTCTTCCTCGGCCTTGCGCTTTTCGGCGGCGATGCGTTCGGACGCCAGCTGCGCTTCTTCGCGCGCATGGCGTTCGGCTTCCTGCTCGGCGTGGCGGCGGGCCTCGGCGTCGCTGACCTTGGCTTCCGCCAGCGCGGTGGCCCGGCGGGCCTTTTCCTCTTCCGACAGCTGGCGCAGCACCACGCCGCGCGGGGCGGGGGCCGGGGACTTTTCCGCCGCCTTGGGCGCGGGCCGCTCGGCGGCCGGTGCGGCGGCAGGCTGGGCGGTGCTGCGCGCGGGAGGCGCGCCCAGGGTGCGCTTCTTCTCCACCACCACGGCCTTGGTGCGGCCATGGCTGAAGCTCTGCTTGACGGTGGATGTTTCCGTCTTCTTCAGCGACAGCGTCTTGGGGCGCTTGGTTTCGTCGGTATCGCTCATGAATCTCTTTCAGTCCGTGCCGGGGTTTGAAGCGGGGTTCTGGGAACGGAAGCCGGCAAGGCGTTCCGCATCGAAGACAAGTCTGTCGGCCAGGCCGCCCGGCTGGATGGCGGCATGTATCACATTCTCGCGTCCCAGCGCCAAGCCCAATTCGGCGCTGGTAAGGCATTCAAGGACAACACAGCCAAGGTGTTGCCGGTACGCGGCGGCATAGAGCTTTCTTTTGCCGTCGGCGGCGCCGTCCGACGCCTCGATCAGCACCTTGGGCGGCACAGGCGCATCCAGCGCGCGCTGGACATTGTCGAAGCCCATCACGAGCGCGCCCGAACGCCGCGCCAGCCCCAGGTCGCCGGTCATGCGCTGAAGCAGCGCCATTTCCGTGCGCGTAGCCAGATCGGCGGTTGCAACAACCGGCTGTTTCGCGGCCCGGGAGAAAAGCTTTTTCTCCACGGCTTTCGAAACGGCGGCGGCCGTCGCCTCTACCCACAGGCCGCGCCCCGGCAGTTTGCCGGCGACGTCGGGAACCACATGGCTGCCGGGGTCGGCGACAAAGCGGATCAGGCGGTGTTCGGGCATGACTTCGCCCGACACGATGTCACGGCGTTCCCGTTCCATCGCTTCCTCCCGATCCATCTTGTGCGCCGGATGTCCCATCAGGCTTCCGTCGTCTCCTCGCCCTCGGCGGCTTCGTCCTCGACCACTTCCGGTTCGGGCTCGATCCAGCCGGCCTTGACGCGCGCCGCCATCACAATGGCGTTGGCGTCGTCTGAGGTAAGATTGAACCCTTCAAGGGCGCCGGGCACGCGCACCCGTTCGGTCTTGCCGGATGCATCCTTGCCCGTCTCGTAATAGCCGACCAGATCGTCGCCGGCACAGCCGGCCAGGTCTTCCAGTGTCTTGATCTCGTGCTCGCCCAGCACCACGGCCATGGCGGCGGTGATGCCGGGCACTTCCAGCACCTGATCCTCGACGCCCAGCGCCAGGCGCTTGTCGTCCATTTCCTTGTTGCGGGCCTCGATGAATTCCAGGGCGCGGCTTTGCAGTTCCTGGGCGGTCTCCTCGTCGAAGGCCTCAATCTGGGCGAGTTCGGCCAGCTCGACATAAGCCACGTCCTCGATTGTGGCGAAGCCTTCCGACGCCAGCAGCTGGGCCACGGTCTCGTCCACGTCCAGGGATTCCATGAACAGCTTGGTGCGTTCGTTGAATTCCTTCTGGCGGCGCTCCGATTCCTCGGCCTCGGTCAGGATGTCGATCTGCCAGCCGGTCAGCTGGCTGGCCAGGCGCACATTCTGGCCGCGGCGGCCGATGCCCAGCGACAGCTGTTCGTCGGGCACCACCACTTCGACGCGGTGGGTGTCTTCGTCCAGCACCACCTTGGTGACTTCGGCGGGGGCAAGCGCATTGACGATGAAGGTGGCCGGATCGGGGTTCCACGGAATGATGTCGATGCGCTCGCCCTGAAGCTCCTGCACCACCGCCTGCACCCGCACGCCGCGCATGCCGACGCAGGCGCCGACGGGGTCGATGGAGGAATCCTTGCTGATCACGGCGATCTTGGCGCGGCTGCCCGGATCGCGCGCGACGGCGCGGATTTCGATCACGCCGTCATAGATTTCCGGCACTTCTTGGGCGAACAGGCGCACCATGAACTGGGGATGGCTGCGCGACAGGAAGATCTGGGGACCGCGCGCCTCGCGGCGCACGTCATAGATATAGGCGCGGATGCGGTCGCCGGGCCGGAAGCTTTCGCGCGGGATCATCTCGTCGCGGCGCACCACGCCCTCGGCCTTGCCGAGGTCCACCACTACCGAGCCGAACTCGCTGCGCTTGACCACGCCATGCACCACTTCGCCGATGCGGTCCTTGTATTCATCATACTGGCGCTCGCGTTCGGCATCGCGCACCTTCTGCACGATCACCTGCTTGGCGTTCTGGGCATTGATGCGGTTGAAATCGACCGGCGGCAGAGTTTCGGCGATGATGTCGCCAATCTGGGCGTCGGGATTGCGGCGCCGCGCATCGGCGAGCGAAATCTCTATCTTGTCGTTGTCGACCATCTCCACGACGTGCAGATAGCGCGAGACATGGGTTTCGCCGGTCTTGGGATCGATATCGACCTTGATGTCGTTTTCGGCGCCATAATGGGCCTTGGCGGCGCGCTGCATCGCTTCTTCCATCGCGGTCAGCACCACCGACTTGTCGATGGACTTGTCGCGCGCGACGGCGTCGGCGATCTGCAGGAGTTCGAGCCGGTTGGCGGCTACGGTGGAGGCCATGTCAGTCTTCTCCTGGAGTGGTAGCCCTCTTTCGGGCCTTCAGATCTTCGTTGATGAGCTTGTCGGTCAGAACAAGCTTGGCGTTTGCGATGGCACGGAATGGAAACCGGATGTCGGCGTTGTCGGAACGGATGAGTACGTCCTGCCCGTTGGTGCCCATCAGGAGGGCGCGGAAGCGTTTTCTTTCGCCGAAGGGTGTGGCGACAGGGGCAAAGAGTTCGATCTTGGCCTCATGGCCGGACCAGCGGGCGAAATCCACCAGCCTGGTCAGCGGCCGGTCGATGCCGGGCGAGGAAACCTCGATCTCGTATTCGCCCTCGATCGGGTCTTCCTGTTCGATGAAATCCAGAAGGGCGCGGCTGAGTTCGGCGCAGCCTTCCACATCCATGGTGCCGTCGGGACGCTCGGCCATTACCTGCAGCGTGCGGCTGGCGCCGCCCATCATGCGCAGGCGCACGAGTTTGAAGCCCGCCTTTTCGATGACGGGCTCGAACAGCGGTTCCAGATGGCCGGCGGCCGTGATGGTCACTGATCCTCGCGATACAAAAGCCTTTTCCCCGCGGCGATCCTTTGCGGACCGCCACACAACCGTTTCTTGTTGTCGGGGATGGGCGGGATATACGCCCTGACGGGCTTTAGTTCAAGTGATCCCCCTCTGGATGCGGGGCCGCTACTTCTCTTTCGCGTCGAACAGGATCATGGGCGTTTCACCCTGCTTCTGTTGCTGGGGCGGCGGCTTGGGCTGGTCCGGGGCCATCGCCCGATCGATGGCGCTCCAGTTCTGGGGGGTCAGCAGGATGTAGACAAAGCCGCAGGTGATCAGGAAGGCCACGATCACGATGCCCAGGTCGCCGGGGTGCACGCCTGAGAACAGGCCCGGTTGGTCCTCGTCCTTGCGATGGCCGGGTGGAAATTTCATGACGGATTTGTACTCCCGGCGGGTCCTGGGGGAAAGCAATGCCGGTCAGCGGCGGAGAAATCTGAGGAAGGTCGGCGGCCCCTTGATTGCCTTGGTTTCGTAACGGGTTGGCGGCCAGTCGGCGGGGCGGTTTTTCCAGTCCGAGGGCCCCGTGGCGGTCCAGGAAAAGGCCGGGTGGGCCATCAGCCGTTCCAGCGCATAGGGCAGGTAGGATTTGTCGTCGGTGGCAAAGCGAAGTTCCGCACCGGCCGGCATCTTGCGCGCCAGCAGGTCCAGCATTTCCATCTGCACGAAGCGGCGCTTGTGATGGCGGGTCTTGGGCCAGGGGTCGGGGAACAGCAGGAAAAACCGCGACAGGCTGGCGTCGGGCAGCCCTTCAATGATTTCGCGGCCGTCGCCCTCGTGTAATCGAACATTGTTCAGCGGCTTTTCTTCGAGCTTGGTCAGCATCTTGGCCATGCCCATCTCATAGGGTTCGGCGCCGATCAGCCCGGCATGGGGATGATGGGCGGCCTGCCAGTGCAAATGTTCTCCAGCGCCGAATCCGATCTCCAGCCAGAGCTCCCTAACAGTGTTCGGGAATTGCCCGGCAGGTTCCACACCAACTTTCCAGGCCAGGTCGGCCAAAAGGGTCTGGCGCAGCCCCGCCTGGCGAGCCGACAGCTTGGGGCCCTTGCGCCGGCCATAGAGCTTGCGGCGCCCCGCCCCCGGAGGGTGCACGGATTTGTCGCGGTCGGGGTGATCGGTCATCGGCGAGGCTTTTCGCGCAAAGCCGCGCCGCTTGGCAACCATGCGGGGTGCCAGTCAATTCTCTATTGACCTGATAGACTATAAGAGGATTAATCCCCGCCCAGCCGGGGCATTGCCATGTTCGAATTCCTGCATCTTCCATTTATCGCCTCCGGTTTCGCCGTGGGCTTCATCGTCGGGCTGACCGGGGTGGGCGGCGGCTCGCTGATGACCCCGGTACTGATCTTCCTGTTCGGGGTCCATCCCGGCACGGCAGTGGGCACCGACCTTCTCTATGCCAGCGGCACCAAGCTGGCGGGCACGGCCGTTCACAACCTGCACCGCAATGTCGACTGGCCGCTGGTGGGACGCCTGGCGCTGGGCAGCCTGCCCGCCGCCGGTTTCAGCCTTCTGGCGCTGTGGCATCTGGGGGCCGGGACCGCCAATGCCCTGATCACCCACAGCCTGGGCGTGGCGCTGGCGGCAACCGCCATCGCCATCCTGCTGCGCCGCCAGATCCTGCGGCGCTATGGCGGGCGCGCGGCAGGACTGGAGACACGCACCGTCCATGCATTGACCGTTGCCGCGGGCGCGGTGCTGGGCGCGCTGGTCACCCTGTCATCGGTGGGCGCGGGCGCCTTGGGTGTCACCGCGCTGCTGCTGCTTTATCCGCGCCATGATGTGGCCCGCATCGTCGGCTCGGACATCGCCCATGCCGTGCCGCTGACCCTGATAGCGGGCGCGGGCCATCTGGCGATGGGCCAGACCGACCTTTCCATGCTGGCCTCGCTGCTACTGGGTTCGGTGCCCGGCATCATGCTGGCCAGCAGCATCGCCCCGCGCCTGCCCGAGCAGGTGCTGCGCTATGGGCTGGCGGCGGTGCTGCTGCTGGTGTCGCTCAGACTTCTTGCCTGAAGGCTGCCGGCCTGAAGCGCCGACTTGCCTAAAGAGCCGATTTGATCGCGTCCACCAGGTCGGCCTTCTCCCACGAGAAGCCGCCATCGGCATCGGGCTCGCGGCCGAAATGGCCGTAAGCCGAAGTGCGCGCGAAGATCGGCCGGTTCAGGTTCAGGTGCTCGCGGATGCCGCGCGGCTTCAGGTTCATCACCTGCGGCAGCACAATTTCCAGCTTCGTCTCGTCCACCTTGCCGGTGCCGTGGGTGTCGACATAGACGCTGAGCGGCTCGGCCACGCCGATGGCATAGGCGATCTGGATGGTGCAGCGGTCTGCCAGCCCGGCGGCCACGACATTCTTGGCCAGGTAGCGCGCGGCATAGGCAGCGGAACGATCAACCTTGGTCGAATCCTTGCCGCTGAACGCGCCGCCGCCATGCGGGGCCGCGCCGCCGTAGGTATCGACGATGATCTTGCGCCCCGTCAGGCCGCAGTCGCCGTCCGGACCGCCGATGACGAAGGCGCCGGTGGGATTGATGTGCCAGACGGTCTTGGGTGTGATCCAGTTCTTCGGCAGCGCCTCGCGGATATAGGGCTCGACGATCTCGCGGATGTGGGAGGAGGTCTGGTTCTCGTCCATGTGCTGGGTGGAGAGAACGATCTGGGTCGCCTCCACCGGCAGGCCGTTTTCGTAGCGCACGGTGACCTGGCTCTTGGCGTCCGGGCCCAGGGTCGGCTCCTTGCCGGCATGGCGCGCATCGGCCAGGAGCTTGAGAATCTTGTGGCTGTAATAGAGCGGCGCCGGCATCAGGGCCGGGGTCTCGCGGCAGGCATAACCGAACATGATGCCCTGGTCGCCCGCGCCTTCGTCCTTGTTGCCGCCGGCGTCGACGCCTTGGGCGATGTGGGCGGACTGGGCGTGCAGCAGCACTTCAACCTGTGCGGTCTTCCAGTGAAAGCCCTCCTGCTCATAGCCGATGTCCTTGATCGCCTGGCGGGCGACTTCCTCGACCTGGGCAGGGCCGACCGACTTGGGGCCGCGGGTCTCACCGGCGATGATCACCCGGTTGGTGGTGGCCAGGGTTTCGCAGGCGGCGCGGATGTCCCAGGGGCTCATGCCCTCCTTGGGGCCTTCGCGGAAGAACAGGTCCACCACCTCGTCGGAGATGCGATCGCAGACCTTGTCGGGATGTCCTTCCGAAACGCTCTCGGAAGTGAAGAGATAGTTCTGCCGCGCCATCGCCTGGTATCCTGTTCTGGCTGTTGGAGACGGGGCCTGTTTACAGGGAATCCGCCGGGGGTCAAAGGGACATATGCAGTTTTTGACATATCCCTCTTTGTCGCAGGGGGTTAACCCGGGAATCCGGCCTGTTAACCCTTGGGTGCGGGGCTTGCTATAAGAGGGGAACCCGATTTTCAGCCGAAAGCACCATGCGCACCGCCACCGTTGAGAGAAAGACCCGCGAGACCGAGATCGCCGTCAGCCTGGACCTGGACGGCACGGGCGAGGCCGACATCGATACCGGCATCGGCTTTCTGGACCACATGCTGGAAAGCTTCGCGCGCCATTCCATGATCGACCTGAAGGTGCGCGCCACCGGCGACCTGCATGTCGACTTCCACCACACGACGGAAGATACCGCCATCGTCATCGGCACGGCGGTGAAGAAGGCGCTGGGCGATTTTTCCGGCATCACCCGTTTCGGCAGCGCGCTGATCCCCATGGACGAGGCGCTGACGCGGGTGGCGATCGACATCTCCAACCGGCCGTACCTGATCTGGAAGGTGAACATACCGAAGCCGAAATTGGGCGAGATGGACACCGAGCTGTTCAAGGAATGGTTCCAGGCTTTCGCCCAGAATGCCGGCGTGTGCCTGCATATCGAAAATCTTTACGCCGACAACAGCCACCACATCGTCGAGACCTGCTTCAAGGGGCTTGCGCGGTCGCTGAGGCAGGCCGTGGCTCCGGACGAACGCCTCGATGGTGCAAGTCCGTCCAGCAAGGGTTCACTGTAACTGTGGGCGGGCACAATGACGGGAATTGATCCTGTCAGCAGTCTTAATTCCGTTATCATACTTTGGAAGCGCGGCAGCCTGCTTTTGTGGGCGCTTGGTTCAGCAGCTTTAGTCTCAGCGATAGCCCTTGTCGCCTATGCACTATTGAGTGCCGACCAAAGCGCTCAAGCGTGGGTTCCTGTGGCCTTTGTGATCGCAATCGTACTTTTGATTCTTGCAGGATTTAAAACATACCAGGAGAAAACTATCGCAACGATGGTTTTCCATCTCGATGATTCCAGCAGCTTTTGGCATCATGCGCCTCAACCAGATGGACGCGAGTATACTCAAATCGCGTTACGTGGACGCGTTACCAATGTCACAGCCGTGCCCATCTATCCCACCGATGTGCGACTCATACATCCACGAACAAATCGCGTCGTTCAGCGGCTCATTTTTACAGAACACGAAGGTGGCCGAGGGTACGGTAGCGACAACGCCATCGCCCCCGGCGCTCGCTCGGGATTCAGTGTCCACTTTTTTGCCGAGAGCTTTGTTGGAAACCCGGGAAAACCAATGAAGCTTGTGATCAAGGTTAGTGATCAATTAGGTCATTGGCACAAAGTCGCTTGCACGGATTTATGGCGACCAGAAGATCGGAGATGATCAGCTCTCGGACCGCCAGCAATGTTGCTCGCGAGAGCGCAATTCTCGGTTGACCATCCGTTCACCAAATGTTCCAATTGGGGCATGATCAGCACTCATACCGCCATCGACGTCGCGCGCGGGGTCAGCCGCCTTCTGCTGCAGGAAGGCTATTCGCCCATCCTGGAATTCACCCTGCCCAACGGACGGCGGCTGGACGTGGCCGCCATCGGCCCGGGCGGCGAGATGGTCGGGGTGGAAATCAAGGTGGCGCTGGCCGATCTGAAGGGCGACGGCAAATGGCCCGAATATCTGGACTATTGCGACCTGTTCTATTTCGCCGTGCCACCGGATTTCCCGGACGAGCATGTGCCGCGTGATCCCGGCCTGATCGTGGCCGACCGCTATGGCGGAGCGATCGTGAAGGCGGCGCAGGTGCAGAGCCTGAACGCCAGCCGGCGCAAGGCGGTGACGGTGAACTTTGCGCGCTGCGCCGCCGAACGGCTGAGCCGCACGCTGGACGAGATCGCGCTTTCTCGAATGCCCAACCTGGTAATTCCCGATGCCGCTGACGAGAGCTGAAGCTCGCAAGATCATGCTTTCGATACCGGGCACCGACGAGCGGCCCTGGTTCAACGAACCATCGGTCTTCATTCACGACCGCTTCCTCAGCAAACTGCACAAGAAGGAGGAGGCCGTCACGCTGCAGGTCGGCTCGATGGAAATGCGCGGCATGATGCTGGAGGCCGAGCCGAAGCTTTTCTACATCACCGACCATTACCGCAGTTTTCCTTTTGTGCTGGTGCGGCTGGCCGCGCTGGACCGCAAGACGCTGAAGGAATTGCTGGTGGGGCGCGCCGCGCAGCTTGCGGCCATGAAGCCGATCAAGCGCGCCAAAAAGGCGAAGAAGAAAATACCGCTCGTCAAGAAAGCGGCGGCGAAGAAAACAAAGGGCAGATAGTCAGCGCGGTGAGCGCTTGGCCAGGATTCTTTGCAGCGTCCTGCGGTGCATATTGAGCCGCCGCGCCGTCTCGCTGACATTGTGGCCACACAGCTCGTAGACGCGCTGGATATGTTCCCATCGCACGCGGTCGGCCGACATGGGATTTTCCGGCGGCTTGGGCTTGGAGCCGGGCGTGGCCATCAGCGCCGCCAGAATGTCGTCGGCGTCGGCAGGCTTGGGCAGATAGTCGATGGCGCCATACTTCACGGCGGCCACGGCGGTGGCGATGTTGCCGAACCCGGTCAGCACCACCACACGGCTGTCGGGGCGGGTGGTGTGCAGGGTTTCCACCACATCCAGGCCGTTGCCGTCATCCAGCTTGAGGTCGACCACGGCATAGGCCGGCGCTGCCTCCCTGACCCTGGCCTTGCCGTCGGCGACGGACTCGGCCTGGGTTACGGCAAAGCCGCGCGCTTCCATGGCCCGGGCAAGGCGCTCACGAAGAGGACGATCGTCTTCGACCAGAAGAAGTGTCTTGTCGTCGGTTGTCATTTGCGGGGGGCCGTATAGGTCGCTTTTGTCGCGGCGTCAAACGGTCCCAGAGATGGCCGCGCCGTTCAGGCGGCGTCCGAAGGGGCCGGGGGCTGCGGCCCGTCGATGACCCCGCGCGGCCAGCGAATCTGCACCTGGGCGCCGCCGCCCGGGGGATTGACGGCCTTTACCATGCCGCCGGTCTGTTCCAGCAGCACCTTGGCGATGAAGAAGCCCAGGCCCATGCCTTCATGCTCTGCCAGTGCCTGGGGGTTCATCTCGGTCTCGCCCGGCGCGCGCTGGCCGGGCCGCGAGGTGATGTAGGGCTCGCCCAGCGCCTCAAAGATTTCCGGCGCAAAACCCGGCCCGTCGTCGGTGACGGCGACGTACAGATAGGTCGCGTCCCAGCCGGCGCTGATCTCGACCAGCAGGTTGGCGAAGTCGGCGGCATTCTCGATGATGTTGCCAAGCCCGTGCAGCAGTTCGGGCGCGCGCCACAGTTGGGGAACCGCGCGCTGCGCTTCCCCGGCGGGCGGGGTGATGGTCACGCGGATCTCCAGATCGTCGCCCCGGTGTGGGGCCGCAATGTCGTCCAGGAAGGCGCCAAGCGGCAGGCGCGCGGTGGCGCCCAGCATGGTTTCCTCCGGGTTGGCCAGCCGCGCGATGATGGCGCGGCAGCGTTCGGCCTGGTCGCGCAGAAGGCGCACATCCTCTGCCTCGGACGAATGTTCCGGCAGCGCCCGCTCCAGCTCGCGCGCCACAACCGCGATGGTGCCCAGCGGCGTTCCCAGCTCATGCGCGGCGGCGGTGGCCAGCGCGCCCAGCGAGGCCAGCCGGTGCTCGCGCGACAAAGCCAGCTGCGTCGCCGCCAGGCCCGCCGACATGCGCGCCGATTCCGAGGCGATACGCCAGGCATAGACCGACGTGAAACCGATGCCGATCACCAGCGCGGTCCAGATACCGGCCTGATAGAGCTGGGGCAGGTTGAGCGCCTCGCCGGCGGGCCAGGGCAGCGGGCGATGGACGACGGCGATCAACGACACCGAGGCAAAGGCGATGAAGGCCAGGATCAGTGTGTTGCCCAGGTTGAGCGTGGCGGCGGCGATCACCACCGGCGCCACGAACATCAGGGCAAAAGGATTGGCGATGCCGCCGGTCAGGTACAGAAGCGCCGCCAGCTGCAGGACGTCGAAGGCGAGATAGAATGTGGCCTCGCGGTTGGTAAGGCGATGGGTGGGCGGATAGCGCAACGCCAGAAGGATGTTCAGCGCGGCGCTGACCGCTATGGCGATACCGCAATAAAGAATGGGCAGCGGATAGCCCAGCGCGAAATAGACCAGGAACAGCGCCACCGACTGGCCAGCGATCGCCAGCCAGCGCAGGTTCGACAGGGTACGCAGCCGCACCCGGCCGCCGACCGCGCCATGGGGTGTTCCGCGCGCCAGTTCCCGTGACCTGGGGCCTGCCAATTGTTCACTTTCCTCTGCCGTCCAGACCGATTAGAGCAGGTCCGTCATGTTCCGCAACAGGCTCGCCCTTATCCCCTTCCTGCTGATGGTGGCCGTCATCGCCGGGGTCGTGCTGTGGCGCGAGGCCGACAATGTGCCGGGCGTGGGCCGCGTGGTCACCACCGGCCAGATCGACGTGGGCGGCCCCTTCCGGCTGGTCGACCAGAATGGCAAAAAGGTCAGCGACGCCGATTTCCGCGGCCGCTACATGCTGATCTATTTCGGCTACAGCTTCTGTCCCGATGTCTGCCCGACCACCCTCAGCGTCATGGCTGATGCGCTGGGCAAGATGGGCGCCGATGCTGCCAAGGTGGTGCCGGTGTTCATCACTGTCGATCCCGACCGCGACACGTCCAAGGTGCTGAAACAGTATATGGCCGCCTTCGGCCCGCGCTTTGTCGGACTGACCGGCGATCATGCCGCCATCGGCGAGGTCGAAAAGGAATATCGCGTCTATTCCAGGAAGCGCCCGCTGGACCCGAAGAATCCCGACGGCAATTACGCCATGGACCATTCCAGCGTGATCTATCTGGTGGGGCCGGACGGCAAGCTGGTGAACTATTACGACGAAGTGATTTCACCCAGCGATCTGGCCGCCGATCTCAAGCAGAAGACGGCCTGAGCGGCGGTCCACGCCATTCTTCCCATAACCGTCATTGCCCGCGCATGCGGGCCATCCAGAGCAACAAGCACCGGCGCACGCGGCCCTGGATGGCCCGGACAAGCCGGGCCATGACAATCTTCTTTGATCAGCTGGAATTCTAGAAGGCAGGAAGCGGAAGACGGTTCTGCGCGCAGGCTGCAAGCAGCGTATTCTGCATCAGGCAGATGATGGTCATCGCACCCACGCCGCCCGGCACCGGCGTGATGGCGCCCGCTACCTGCTTCGCCCCTTCGTAGTCGACATCGCCGACCAGCCTGGTCTTGCCTGCGCCTACGTCCACGCGGTTGATGCCCACATCGATCACCGTGGCGCCGGGCTTGATCCAGTCGGCTTTGACCAGTTCCGGCTTGCCGATGGCGGCCACCAGTATGTCGGCCCGCCGCGCCAGCATCGGCAGGTCGCGGCTGCGCGAATGGGCCATGGTGACGGTGGCGTTGGCCGCCAACAGAAGCTGCGCCGCCGGCTTGCCGAACAGGAGCGAGCGGCCGATCACCAGCGCCTCCATGCCGGCGATGTCGCCGACATATTCCTTGAGCAACAGCATAACGCCGGCGGGGGTGCATGACTTCAGGATCGCCCGGCCCGACAGCAGAAGCCCCGCATTGGTGGGGGTCAGCGCATCGACATCCTTGGCGGGATCGAGCACGTCCAGAACCGCATTCTCGTCCAGATGCCTTGGCAGCGGAAGCTGCACCAGGATGCCGTGTACGTCCTTGTCGCCCGACAGGGCGCGCACGCGGTCCAGCAGGACGTCCTGCGACACGTCGGCGGGCAACTCGACATGCACCGAATGAAAGCCCAGCGCTTCGGCGGTCTTGCGCTTGTTCCTGACATAGACTTCCGAGGCCGGGTCATTGCCCACCAGAACGGTGGCGAGGCCCGGCACGATGCCATGCTCGGCTTTCAGCGCGGCGGCGGTGGCGGCGATCTTCTCGCGCAGCCGCGCGGCCGACGCCTTGCCGTCGATGACTTTTGCGCCCGTGGGCGCAGAAGAAGAGGGGCCGGTCATCTCAGAAGCCGAAGCTGAAGGACGCCCATGTGATGGAATATTGCAGGAACCAGATGATCACGAACACCACGATCGGCGACAGGTCCAGCCCGCCGATCGGCGGAATGATCCGGCGGATGGGGCGGAACACCGGCTCGGTCAGCGCCATCAGGATGCGCAGCAGCGTGCGCACGAAATTGTTGTGCACGTTGATGACGTTGAACGCGGTCAGCCAACTGACGATTACGGCGGCGACCACGATCCATTTGTAGATTTCCAGGATCTGGATCAGGAGGGCGGCAATGGGGTTCAGCATGGACCCCTTGTACCTGCCGGAACCCGGCGCGAAAAGCCTTTCCGGGGGCGTGTCCGGGGATTTTCGGTTCGGCATCTTTTCGATTGTGCGTGCAGATCGAAAAGATGGTGGAGCTGAGCGGAATCGAACCGCTGGCCTCCTCATTGCGAACGAGGCGCTCTCCCAACTGAGCTACAGCCCCGAACCGGTCCCGGCCAAAGCCGGGGGAGCGCGGGTTTTAGGGATGGGGGCAAGGCCCGTCAAGGACCGTCGATAACCCCATCCCGGAACCTACTTGCAATGGATCTGGTCATTTCCGGCTCCCGTTAAAAATCGGTTTACCAGTCCGGGGCTTATCTTGTGCCATGCGCCACATCGCCCAGCGCCTGGTCTTTGTCGTGGCGGCCCTGGCCCCTTGCTGGCCCGCGGCCGTCCCCGCGCGCGCGGAGGATGCGCCCAAGGCCAAGAAGGCGCCAGAGCACAAGATCACCCAGTCCAAGAGCTACAGCTCGGTTGACCCCATCTACACCACGATTGTGGCAGACAACCGCGCGGCGGGCATGCTGATGGTGGGCGTCGGGCTGGATGTGCCCGACGACAAGCTGCACGCGGAGGTCGACCGCTCCATGCCGGTGCTGCGCGATGCCTATGTCCGCAACCTGATGGCCTTTACCGCCAATGCGGTGCGCACTGACGAACAGCCAGACGTTGCCATGATCGCCGACCGCCTGCAGGCGGTGACCGACCGCGCCCTGAAGCGCAAGGGCGCCAGGGTGCTGCTGGCGCAGGTGGCGATACAGGTTAAGTGAACCCCCTCCGGCCTTCGCTTCCTGTCGTCATGCGCGGCGCCTGCGCCGCGCCTTCCTAAGTTGCTTCGGCCACCTCCCCCTTCCATGCGCTTCGCGCAGAAAGGGGAGGAAGCCGGTATGCATTGAGAGGCCCTGCTGGCCCCTGTCCGTCAACCATACTAGGCTTGCGGGAATCAGTGAGCGGCGTCATGCGTCTGTCCAAACCCGTCAGCCTGTGGCTGGCTCCGGTGCTGATCCTGGCGCTGGGGGTCGTGACGCTGCTGTTCAATCCCTTTTCCTGGGAATCGGCGCTGGCGGGCCGGCTGTTCGATGCCTGGCAGCGGCGGCTTCCGCTTGCCGCCCAAAGCAGTCCCAGGGTGGTGGCGCTGGATATGGCGTCGCTGGATGAGGACGCGATGGTGGACATCGTGTGCGACATGGTCCGGGCCCATGCCCGGACCGTGGTGCTGGCGGCGGGGCCCACGCCCGAGCCATCGCCCCGGCGGCTGATCCAGAAACTGCCGCCCGACGACAGCGCGGCCCGGGACGCCCTCACCCAACTGCCCGAACCGGGCGCCACGTTGGCCGAGGCCGCCCAGGGCCTGGACCTGATAGTGCCCGCCGTCCTGGGCCAATCAAGTCAAGGGTCTGGCCACGCCCCTGCCATCAAGGCCAAATTCGTCTATCGCGGCAGCCGCGACCCCTTTGCCGGGGTGCCGGGCTTTGCCACGGGCGCCGGCCCTTCCGAAATGCTGGGATCGGAGGCGAGGGGAGAAGGCGCCGCCAATCTGGTGCCCGACAGCGATGGCGTCGTGCGCCGCATGCCCCTGGCATTCCATTGGGGCACGATGCTGATACCCTCGCTGGCGGCCGAGACGCTGCGCGTGATCCGGCAACGGCCCACCATCACCGTCACCACGGACGAGCGCGATCCTCTTTCCTTCCTGCGCGGGGTCGCCATCGCGTCGATGCAGACGGACGGCGTCAGCCTGCCCACCCAGCCGGACGGATCGCTGTGGCTGCGCTGGGGCGGGATAAAACACGTCACCGCAGATGCGCCCGGCGATGTCGCGGGCGCCGTCATTGTCATCGGGCCCCGCGGCGCGACCATCCGGACGCCGCTGGGGCCGGACACCCCGGCCGGCGTCACCGCCAATGCGCTGCATACGATGCTGCTCGGCGCCGTGCCGTCGCGGCCGGCCTGGGTCCATCTGGCCGAGGCGTTGCTGCTGGTGCTGCTGGGCGCTGCGCTGGTGTTCCTGCTGCTCGAAAAGGGCATCGGCTGGGCGGCGGGAACGGTCCTGGTGGCGCTGCCGGTCCTGTTCTATGGCGCCTGGTTTGCCTTTGCCCGCGGCGGGCTGCTGGTCGATGTGGCCACGCCCTGGGTCGCGCTGGTACTGGCCTTCGCCGCCGGAGCCCTGGCTTTCGCCTATGAGCTGCGCATGACCCGCACGAGCCTGAGGCTCGCTTTCGCCGATTCCCTGCCCCGCGCCACCATCGACAAGATCGCCCGCAGCCCCGCGTTGCTGTCGGCGGACGGCGAAACGCGCACCGTCACCTATCTTGTGTGCGGCGTGCGCGGGCTGGCCGAGCTGGCCGCCCGCCATCGCGACGACGCAGCTGCCTTTACCCGGCTTATGCGCCAGGCGCTGACCCCCTTGATCGAGCAGGCGCTGGTACATGGCGGCACCATCGACCGGCTGACCGGCGACGGCTTCAGCGCCTTCTGGAACGCGCCGCTGGACGATCCGCAACATGCGCAACATGCCTGCGAGGCAGCCGATGCCATGTCACGCGCCGCCGGACTGATCGTGCTGGAGAAAGGCGAGGCGGGCGGGGCGGCGCCGGTGGAGATTGGCGTGGGGCTGGCCACCGGCCCGGTGATCGCGGGCGGCTTTGGCGGCCATGGCCGCATGGGCTACAGCGTCAACGGCGAGCCGGTCGTGCTGGCCCAGCGCATCCAGGCCTTGTCGCACCAATATGGCCTGCCCGTGATCGCGGCCGCCGGAACGCGCGTGGCCGCCGACCAGGGCTTTGCCTGGCTGGAAGTGGATACCATCGCGGTGGGGTCCAAGGATCCGGCCGTCTCGCTCTATGCGATGGCCGGCAATCACGTGATGCGCGTTTCGCCCAAATTCCGCGCGCTGACCGTGTTCCACGATCATATCTTCCAGGCCATCCGCAAGCAGCAATGGAGCATGGCCCGCGAGCTGATCGCCCAGTGCCGACGGTTGTCGGGCGCCAGCCAGAAGATGTACGACCTGCACCTGTCGCGCATCGCCCGGTACGAGAAGCACCCGCCCGATTCGAACTGGGACGGCGCGTTTCGCACCGTCGTCGAATAGCGCCCGACAAATTTTCGATGGGCGGCTCCGCCGCCGGGGCGGGCGCCAGCCAGAAGATGTACGACCTGCACCTGTCGCGCATCGCCCGGTACGAAAAGCAGCCGCCCGATCCGAACCGGGACGGCGCGTTCAGGCCGGCCCCGGAATGACCGCCGGGCCGTAATGCGCTTCGGGTGCGCCGGTCAGCGCCGCCCACATCTGGTCGCCCCAGCTGAAGTGCCACCATTCATCGGGATGGCCGGCAAAGCCTTCCGCGATCATCAGCCAGTGCAGCAGGCGGCGGTTGGCCCGGGCTTCGGCGTCGGAATAAGAGAAGTTGTCCGCATCCAGCGTCTCGAAGCGGTCGCGGTGCGCCAGCGCCGTAACGTCATCGAACAGCGAGCCCATCCACAGCATCTGCCCGTCCTTCCAGCGAAGCGTCAGGTCTACCGCCCCGCCGGTGGCATGCGGGGCGGGTGAATCGGCGTCGCCCGAGGGCGCGGCCCAATAGCGTTCCACTTCCTCGATCAGGGCCGCGCCGGCCAGGGACGGATCGCGGCGCCGGATCTCGCACGGCATCCATACGTCATGGAAATAGGCCTGCACTTCGCGCGGCCGCCACGCATCGAACAGGAACAGTTCCAGGCCCGCTTCGCCCGCCCGGGCGTTCACGCGGCCCAGCCTGTCGGCCACGCCGGCGCGAAGCCACAGCCGGTCGGTGGCGCCGTCGACCCGGTGCCAGTAGGGCGGATTGCGCTCGCCGGCATAGAAATTCTCGCCCGCCAGGCCTGCGTCGCGCGCCTCAACCACCTTTTCGCCGTACAGCGCGTTGTCGCGGCGGATGGGGATTTTGGTGCGAAACCCCTTGCGGGCGGCGCGCGCCAGCGCCAGGTCGCCGATCGGCCGGTTGCGCAGTTCTTCCAGGCCGCCGAATACGTTCATATGCCTTCCCGATTTACAGCTAGAGTAAGGCGATGTCCTCCCATCCTGAAAGTCATTTTCCCGCAGATTATCGCGGCGCCCGGCGCGCCTTCATCGCCGCCTGCGAGGCGCGCGGCGTGGATGTGGTCGCGCGCGTCAATCCCAACGCCAAAGGCCCGGACGGCGCACCCCTGTTCCTGGACGTGGCCGCGATGGGCCCGCGCGATGCGAAGAAGGCGCTGGTGCTGGTGTCCGGCACCCACGGGGTGGAAGGCTATTTCGGCTCTGGCGTACAGACCGGCCTGATGCGCGAAGGCATCGCCCCGCCGCCGGGTGCGCGGCTGGTGATGATCCACGCGCTCAATCCGTTCGGCTTCGCCTGGAACCGGCGGGTGAACGAGGACAATATCGACATCAACCGCAATTTCGTCGACCACGCCCATCCGCCCGCCAATCCCCGCTATGACGAGCTGGCCGGGGCGTTCGCGCTCAAGGACATTTCCGAGGCGGCGATGGCGCGTGCCGATGCGGTGCTGGCCGCCTTTGCCGAGCGGCACGGACCGGCGGCCTATCAGCAGGCGGTCAGCGGCGGCCAGTACAATCATCCCGACGGGCTGTTCTATGGCGGGCGTGCCGAAAGCTGGTCGGCCCAGGCGCTGCGGGCCATCCGCACCGAAGACCTGTCGCGCGTGGAGAAGGTGATTGCCGTCGATTTCCATACCGGGCTGGGCGAATCGGGCACCGCGCAGATGATCACCGATGCCGCCCCGCACACCGTCCATTATGCCCGCGCCCGCGCGATCTGGGGCGAGGCCACGGTCTCGGGCAGCGGCGGCCAATCGCTGTCGGCGCCGCTGACCGGCACGCTGGATGTGGGGCTGGAGCAGATGCTGGCCCCGGCGGAACTGACCTTCGCCGCGCTGGAAGTGGGCACCATGCCGCTGGCCGGGATGCTGCGCGCCCTGCGCATCGCCAACTGGCAGGACCGGTTCGCACCCGACCGGTCCCGCGCCGAGGAGGTTTCGCGCCTGATGCGCGACGCGTTTTATGTGGATACGCCGGTGTGGAAGCGTCATGTGTGGAACCATGCCGTCCGGCATGTGGGGGCGGCGCTGGCTGCGCTTGGGGGTGCGATGAGGGCTGAGCCGGGGGGCCAAGATTGCCCGGGCTGGGAGGCTGGGCTATAGCTCTGGCCACAGCCGCAAAAAGCACCCGTAGCTCAGCTGGATAGAGTGTCGCCCTCCGAAGGCAAAGGTCAAGAGATTTTTGGACACGAAGGAGTTAGAGACCAC
>ERZ778023.1629-NODE-1629-length-33614-cov-7.531154_pt1 | contig 33614 bp, 28 predicted proteins | sample MGYA00375753_ERZ778023 | MGnify/ENA primary metagenome ERZ778023 (study PRJEB29350, sample SAMN05389822) | bioreactor metagenome | isolation source: Ammonium sulfate bioreactor | place: South Africa: University of Cape Town | collected 2014-04-04 ... | reverse complement strand
CTTGCGTTGCGGCAGCGACGATCGCGCCGTCCCGCGCGAACAACGCCACCTTGACCGCTGAGGTGCCGAAGTCATACCCGAGTAGAAGATCCTGTTGCGCCACCAGCCCCTGCCCTGTTTTTCCGGAAAATCCGGTCGCGGCTTCAAACGAAGCTATGTCATAATGGCTGGCGTTCAACTTTGCGAGCCCGATGCTCTGGCCCTACCTGGTGCCGCCGCTTCTGATCGGCGCATCGATCCGGACCTACAATTTCTTCGAAGGCGAAAGGCTGGTCCAGGACCTGTGGCGGGAATATCGCCTGGCCCAAGCCGACATCGCGGCGCTGGACCGGGCCTGGGCGGCGCGCGCCGACCGGTCCGAGATGATCGTCAGCCTGACCACCATCCCCAGCCGCATCGGCATGATCGCCGATACGCTGAAAAGCCTTCTGACCCAGACCCGGCCGCCGAAAGAGATTCGGTTGAACCTGCCCGCCTTCAGCCGCCGCGAGAACCGGCCCTATGACGTGCCCGACTGGCTGCGCGATTTGCGGGCGGTGCGGCTGGTGCCTTGCGAGGATTACGGCCCGGCCACCAAGCTGCTGCCCGCGCTGGCCGATGCCGCGCCGGACCAGGCGATCCTGGTCGTCGATGACGACCGCATCTATCCCGTCAGCCTGATCGCCGAGCTCGAAAAGGCGTCCAGGGCGCAGCCGAACGCGGCGCTGGGGTTGGGCGGCTGGATCGCGCCGCCCGACCTGACGGATCGGCCAACCACCATCCTCTCCAACCTGCTGATGCGCCCGCCCGCGCCCATCCGCAGCGCGCGCATCGGAAGGCCGGTGGCGGTGGACATCTTGCAGGGTGTCGCGGGTTATCTGGTGCGGCCGGACTTTTTCGACCTGGCGGCAGTGACGAACTACGCTGCGGCGCCGCCCGCCGCGCGCTTTGTCGATGATGTGTGGATCAGCGCCCATTGCCGCGCCGACAAATTCGTGATCCCCGCGGCGCCCAACTTTCCGCCCAAGCGGCATCTGGCGCAGTACAAACGGTCCAGCTTGGGCTGGATCAATCGCGGCAGCGGGGGCGATGAGAACCGCAACAATTCCATCATGCTGAGATATTTCGCCGGCGCCTGGAAAGTCGGCGGACCGGCCGCCGAGAGCCGCCCCCTTCATGCCTGACATGCCGACCGACATCGTCTACACCTGGGTTGACGACACCTGGCCCGGCTATGCCGACACGCTGGCGCGGTATGCCGCGACGGGCCATGACCTGAATCCCAACCGCACGCGCGACAATCTGGACCTGCTGAAATACAGCATGCGCTCGCTGGTTCATTGCCCCTGGGTGCGGCGCGTCTATCTGGTCACGGCGTCGCCGCAAATTCCCCGCTGGCTGAACCCGAACGCCGAGGGGCTCAGCGTCATCCATCACGATGCGATCCTGGAACCGCGCTTCCTGCCCACCTTCAATTCCTTTGCCATCCTGTCGGCGCTGTACCGGCTGGAAGGCCTGTCGGACCGCTTCGTCTATGTGGAAGACGACATGCTGTTCGGCCGGCCGGTGACGATGGCCGATTTCCTGACCGAGGACGGCAAGGTGCGGCTGTTTCCGCGCCTGCGCTTTGCCCAGCCGCCCGCGGCCGCGGACCGGGCCGACCTGTCGCCGTGGAACCGTTCGCTCGCCTACAGCAACGCGCTGCTGGATGGCGCGTTCGCGCCCGCGCGGCGACGCGAGGTCAACCACGTACCGCTGCTGATCGACAAGAGATGGTGGGCGCAAATGTGCGACCGCTGGGCGGGGGACTTCGAGCACACGCGCGCCTCGCGGTTTCGCGCCTCGCGCAATGTGGTACCGGAATATCTCTATCCCTGGTTTCTGTACTATACCGGCCGGGGCGCGATGATGACGCCGGCGCGCACGCTGGCGGACAGCGCCTATGTCCCGCTTGAGAACACGCCCTTCATCACGGCGCTGGCGCTGTGGCGCGCGGGCGCTTTGCACCCGAAATTCATCGCCCTGAATGACGGCTTCGGCGCCCATCCCCGCAAAGGCGTGGAGCGCGCGGCCCGGCACTGGCTGGAACGGGCTTTTCCCGTCAGGTCGCGCTTCGAGCTTTGAGACGCCCGGCTTTAAGGCGGTGCGCGATTATCGCATCGCGGAAAATCTCCACCAGGCTCGGCGCCCGCGTGCGGCAGTCATAGGATGGCGCCGTGGCCCTGCCCCAGGCGCCCAGGCGGGCGCGAAGGTTTGAATCCTGCACCAGTGTCCTGAGCGCGTCCGCCAGCGCCGGCACATCGCCGGGCGGCACCAGGAAACGCGCGGCCTCGTCCGTCAGTACCGTGCGATATCCGGGATTGGCCGCGGCCACCACCGGCTTGCCCGCGCTCATCGCCTCGGCGATCACGATGCCGAAGCTCTCGCCATAGGGCGAGGGCGCACAGAAGATGTCCGCCGCCGCAAACCAGGGCGCGGCATCGGCTGGTGCGCCGACAAAGACGGCATCGGGCAAATCCGCCGCATAGGCGCGCAGGGCCTGTTCTTCCGGCCCCGCGCCCGCCACGATCAGGCGCACGCCCGGCACTGTCTCGCAAAGCTGCCTGTAGGCCTGAAGCAGGATGCGTGCGCCTTTGCGTGGCTCCAGTCGTCCCAGATAGAGAATGTTCAGCGGGCCGCCCGTGAAGCCAGGCTGCGATGGGGATTGGCGGAAGCGGCGAAGATCGGTGCAGGGTGGAAAGACCTCCATCCGCTGGCCGGGCGCCGCCACCAGGTGGCCCTGGGGCGATTTCGATGGCGTAAGGATGGCCTCAAAACGCGGCAGCAGCATCTTGCTGATGCGGCGGAACAGCGCCGACATGATCCGCCCGACGGCCCCGTCGCCCGGCGTATCATGGAACATCGCGATGGCGGGACCGGGAAAATACTTGAGCGCCAGCGGCGCCAGGAACGGTGTCCATGCCGTGTGGAAACAGGCGATATCGAAGCCGCCGGTCTGCATCAGTGTGCGCAGGCGGCGGCGCTCCGCCCCCAGTGGAAGGGAAATCTCGAACCGCGTGCCGCCAAGGCCGATGACGCGTGAGCGGCCCAGCCGCTCGATCGCGACGCCGGGCGGCGGAGCCATGGGCGGCGTTGCCGTCAGGGGCGCCAGCAGGGTCACGTCATGGCCCAGCTCGGCAAGTGCCGCCCCGGTATCCAGGATGTGGCGCTGCACGCCCCCCGGCCTGTCGATGTCATAGGGGCAGACGACCAGGATCTTCATGGCTTCAGGCCATGCGGCGCAGCGCCGCGACCTGGGTATAAAGAAAATCCAGCGTCGCATAAGCCAGAAGCCACAGCACCAGCCAGCCCATGCCGCCGGTCACGCCCAGCACAAGCACCGCCAGCGGCATCAGAGAATCAAGGCCGCTGATGGCCGAGAACAGCAGGGTGAAAGGCTCGCGCCTGGCAGGTGCGCCATAGGGCGCCGCCCCCGACATCTTTTCGGCATAGACGCGGCAGAGACGCGCGGCGATGGCCAGGAGCGCGGCCACCAGCGCCAGCGGCAGCGTCCAGCCCTTCAGCCACAGGGGCGTGGCGCCGGCGGCCAGAAGACCGATCGCAGCGTAGAAGCCGGCGCGAAAGATGATGTCGGTGACGAAGTCCAGATAATGGCCGGTGCGGCTGACGCTGTTGCTGGCCCGCGCGATGGTTCCGTCCAGGCAGTCCAGGACGCCGGTCAGGACCGCGATCAGCCCCACCGCCACCGCGCCCCAGACCCACGCCACCAAGGGCAGGCTGAGCGCCAGCAACAGCGAGCAAAGGGTGACGACCGTGGCCGGCACGCCCAGCCGCAGCAGCACAGGCGCCGCCAGGATGGCTGCGGGCCGGTAGAGCAGTGCCGCGCCCCATTCACCGTGCCATTCCTCGCCCGCCTTGTCGGCGGCATAGGCCCGAAAAAGCGCCGCCACCGGGTGGTGCCGCCCTGTCCTGCCGATTTTTGCGTCTGTTTCCATGGCGCGGGATCATACACGCACGGGCGTTGACCAGAAGGGGTGGGGTGGGTAGCTTGCCCTTGAGAAGCGCAGGAGCCGGCCGCAAGGCCTGTCACGGGATCATCCGGGCGCGAGGGGGACCCAAGAGCAGGTGACGGAGTTCAAGAGCCACGGCCAAGGCGCGTATCCCCACCCGGCGCATATCCATCCATGAGCAGAAAACTTCGAGTCGGTATTGTCGGCGTGGGCAACTGCGCCTCTTCGCTGGTGCAGGGCGTCAGCTTCTATCGCGACGCGGCGGACGACGATGCCGTGCCGGGCCTGATGCATGTCAATCTGGGCGGATATCGCATCGGCGACATCGAATTTGCCAGCGCCTTCGACGTCAGCGCGGTCAAGGTGGGCCGTCCCCTGGGCGAAGCCATGGCGGCCGAGCCCAACAACACGATCCGCTTCGCCGATCCGCCCGCCAACGATGTGGTGGTGTCGCGCGGTCCGACCCTGGACGGGCTGGGCAGCTACATGAAGGACGTGGTGAAGGAGAGCAACGCCGCGCCGGTCAACGTGGCCGAGACGCTGCGCCAGAGCCGGACCGACGTGGTGGTCTGCTACCTGCCGGTGGGATCGGAAAATGCCGCCCGCTTCTATGCCGGCGAGGCGCTGGCCGCGGGCTGCGCCTTCATCAACTGCATTCCCAGCTTCATCGCCTCCAGCGGCGAATGGGCCGAGCGCTTCCGCGCCGCCAATCTTCCCATCATCGGCGACGACATCAAGAGCCAGGTCGGCGCAACCATCGTCCACCGCATGCTGGCCGAACTGATGCATGAGCGCGGCGTGCACCTGGACCGCACCTATCAGCTGAATGTCGGCGGCAATTCCGACTTCCAGAACATGCTGGAGCGCGAGCGGCTGCACAGCAAGAAGATCTCCAAGACCCAGGCGGTCACCAGCGTGGCCGGCATCGAACTGCCGGCCGGCGACATCCATATCGGTCCCAGCGACCATGTACCGTGGCTGACCGATCGCAAGATCGCCTATATCCGGCTGGAAGGCACCGGCTTTGGCGACGCGCCCTTTGCCTGCGAGGTGAAGCTGGAAGTCTGGGATTCGCCCAACTCCGCCGGCGTGGTGATCGACGCCGTCCGCTGCGCCAAGCTGGCCAAGGATCGCGGTATCGGTGGCCCGCTGATCGGGCCATCCAGCTATTTCATGAAGTCGCCGCCGCGCCAGTTCCCCGACCACCAGGCGCGCGCCCTGGTCGAAGACTTCATCGCCGGCAAGGACACCTGAGGCCGCCCTTCAGACAAGCCTCAGCGCCTTCAACGCCAAAAGCGCGGGCGCGGCGAACAGCAGCGAATCATAGATGTCCAGCAGGCCGCCATGGATCAGGGCCAGCGGCCGGAAATCCTTGGCACCGCGCGCCCGCTTGAGCGCCGAGACCAGAAGATCGCCCGCCAGCCCCGCCAGCAGCGTGGCGGCGACCGCGATCAGCGCGGGCACCGGCGCCAGGCCGATCAGGCACCGGGCGATGACGAATCCTGCCCCCGCCCCAGCCAGCATGCCGCCCACCAGTCCCGCCAGGGTCTTGCCCGGACTGAGATTGGGGAAGGGCCGCGTGCGCCCCATCAGCTTGCCCACCAGAAGGGCGAAGGAATCGTTGGTCTCCACAACGCCCTGGACCAGGAACAGCCACAGAAAGCCATCTGGGCCCGCGCGAAGCACACCGGCGAGGCTGACCAGCGCCACGGGGAATACCAGGCTGGCCAGGGTGAGTGACAGGTCCCCGCGCGCGCCCGATGCCAGCCCCGCCAGCGCCACGGCCAGCAGGACCGCCGGCAAGGCTGCCGGCAGTTGCTCGGGAAACAGAACGCCCAGCGCGGCAAGTCCCGCTCCCGCCATCAGCGCCAGCTTTTGGAACAGCAGACGCGGCGCCCGGCCGAACAGGTCCAGCAGTTCATATTGGCCCCGCGCCGCCATCGCGGCCAACGCCACGGCAAACGGCCAAGGTCCCGCCGCCGACGGCAGCAGCACGGCGCCGACGATCAGGAACTCGGAACGATAGAAGGGCCAGAGTTCAGCCGCCACCTTGCGGCCGGCAGGCACCAGCCCGGCGATGGCGATCAGCGCTCCGCCCAGGGCGAAGAGGCCGCCAACGACCAGAAGCACGATCATCCTGGCGCGGTGCCGCCGCCGTCCCTGCCATGCATCTTGGCGATCACCGGATCGAAGGAGAAACGATGCAGCAGCGGCCCAAGGAGGCTGTGCAGCCTGTTGAGCAGCCCCATCTCCCAGCCCGGAGCGATGGTAAAGCGGCCCGATTCGACCCCCTTGAGGATGGCGTCAGCGACTTCCTCGGCGCTGTGCACCCGCGCGCCGCCCGCGATCTTGCTGGTGATGGCGGGACGGATCTGAACCTCTTCGCGAAGCTGGGGCGTGTCGGTGTCGGGGGGGTAGACGATGGAGACCGCGATGCCTTCGGGTTTGAGCTCCCCGCGCAACGCCTCGGCCAGGCCCCGCACCGCGAACTTGGTGGGCGCATAGGCGGTATAGCCATAGAGGCCGATCAACCCCGCGCCGGAGGAAACCAGCACGATGCGGCCCGCCCGACGCGCCAGCATCGCCGGCAGCGCCGCGCGCACAAGGTTGAGGGTCCCGTCGTAATTGGTCGTCATCGTGTCGTGGAAGGCAGCGGCGGGAAGCTGCTTGAACACGCCGGGAATGACGATGCCGGCACTGGCGACCAGAAGGTCCGGCTCGCCGTGTTCGGCGATGGCCGCCGCCACCGCGTCGCCCACCGCAGCCTCGTCGCGCACGTCCGTGGGTGTCACGCGCACTGTCGCGCCCGTCTTTGCCAGGGCGGACCGGGCCTCGGACAGGCGTGCGGGGTCGCGGGCCAGAAGCGTCAGGGCATAGCCCTTTGCCGCCAGCCTATGCGCCAGGGCAAGGCCGATGCCGCTGGACCCGCCGCTGATCAGGGCGTGGGGATTACTGGCCAAGCGCCGGCAACAGCTTCAGCTCCCGCGCCAAGACGGGCATGGTGGCGCGGAACTGCTCCTCGGTATGGTCCCGCGTGATGAAGAAGCGCAGGCGCGCCGACTTCAGGCCCACGGCCGGATAGACGATGGGCTGGACATAGATGCCCTCGGCCAGAAGGCGCTGCGACAGCAGCATGCATGCGTTGCCATCGCCCACGATCAGCGAGGCGATGGGCGAACCATCATCACCACGGAAAACCAGACCGGCTTCCCGCGCCAGCGCATGGAACAGCCGCGCCCGCTCGCGCAGTTCGGCCAGGCGCGAGGGCTCGCGCCTTAGCACCTTCAGCGCCGTGAGGGCCGCGGCGGTGTCGGCCGGCGACAGACCCACGCTGAAGATGAAGCCGGGCGCCAGATAGCGCAGGTACTCGATCAGGCCGCGATCGCCCGCGACATAGCCGCCGGCACTGGCCAGCGCCTTGCTGAGCGTGCCCATATGGATGTCGACAGTGGAGGGCGGCAGGCGCGACCACTCGCAGATGCCCCGCCCCGTGGCGCCGATGGTACCCACCGAATGGGCTTCGTCGACCATCAGGATCAGGTTGTGCTTTTCCTTGATCTCGGCGGCGCGCTTCAGGTCAACGATGTTGCCGTCCATGCTGTAGACGCCCTCGCAGACCAGAAGGCCGCGGCGGAAGCTGTCGCGCCTGGCGGTGAGAATCTGGTCCAGCCCGTCCCAGTCGCCACCGGCATAGGTGATCATCTTGGCGCCGGACAGGCGCGCGCCGGTCATGATGCTGTTGTGCGAGTCGCGGTCGAAGATCACCGCATCGGCCTTCGACAGCAGATGGCTGATCACCGTCACGTTGGTGAGATAGCCGCTGACGAAGGTGATCGCGTCCTCGGTGCCCAGGAAATCGGCGATCTCGCGCTCCAGGTAGCCGTGCAGGTCGATCTGACCGGAGACGATGCGGCTGGCCGAGACCGAGGTGCCGTATTTGTCGATGGCGTTCTTGGCAGCCTGCGAGATTTCAGGGTTCCCGCACAGGCCCAGGTAATTGTAACCGGAATAATTGACCAGCGGCTGGCCGCGCCAGGTGATCACACTGCCGTTGATGCCATCACGCGGCTCGAAAAACGTCATTTCGCCGACATGCTTGTCGATGTCGGCAAAACGTCGCTGCAGATTCTGATAGGGTGCGAAATCGGTAACCGAATTGCGCCGGGGGTGCGTGACACCCAACGCCGGGTCGGCCCCGTGCGGCTCAGCCTTCTTCATACCGTTATCGCCCCCATGAGGATGTCGCGAAACTAACATAATAATTTCGCCACAACAGCGAAATTTCCGCCATATGGAGGCTAAAAACGGAGCGATTTCAACAGGACAGCATTGCGTGGACCAGCATCGCCCCCCTCCACCACCAAGGTACCTGTCACAAGCCGCAGGGCCGCCAGATTCAGGGCGCACTCCAGCCGCGCCTCGATCAGTGCGATTCGCGCGTCGGTGCGCTGGTCTTGAAGCCCGCGCAGGGTTGCCAAGTCCATGCCCCCCGAATCGACCGCGCTCTGCGCGTCAGCGGCCACCTTGGTCAGGGTTTCTTCGGCGCGCCGCCGGTCGGCCAGTGCGGCCAGGGAACTGCGCAGCGCCGCCACCCCCTGCGAAACATCCTGACGAATCTGGTCCTTCATCTGCGAGAGATTCAGTCGCGCTTCGCCCGCCTGGGCCGATGCGGCGGTGGTGGCGCCCTGTTCGGCATTGCCTTCCAGGCTGTAGGTGAAGGTGACGAAGAAGCCGTTGGGGTCGATCACCAGATTGAGCCTGGGATCCTGCGAGGCGCGAGCCGCCGCCAGCTTTTCACCCGCCGCGGTAACATATTGTTCCAGCGCATGCAGATCGGGCCGGTTGCGGTAGGCAGTATCAACAAGGGAGGTTTCGCGCAGCGCCGCCGCGTCGGATGACAAACCGTCCATCTGCGCGAAGGCCGCGGCCAAGGTGGGCAGCTTCATGTTGGAATCGCGGCCCAGCAGCGCCGCCAGGGTGGCGCGACATTGAGCGCCCGCGCTGCGTACGGTATCGAGCCGTCGCACTTTCGCGTCCTGCGCGGCGAGCGCCTTCTCCAGCGCCAGCGGCGAGATCTGGCCGGCAGCCATCAGCTTGCGCTGGGTATCGATATAGGTCTGCTCGTCGAGCAGATTGTCCTCAAGATCGTCCTCTTCTTCGCCGGCAGCCAGGCACCGCCAATAAGTCTCGGCCGACTCCATGGTGGATTGCTGCTGGGCGGCGCCGCGCTCCAGCTTGGAGGCATCCACCTCTTCCAGGCTGGCACGCTCATTGGCGGACGCCTCGTTGGTGCCGTCAAAGCCATGCAACAACGGTATCTGCAGATTGAGGTTGGGGCGGGGGCGCGTCAGGCCGATGGTCTGGGCGCTGGAGGCCGCGGAGCCGGGATAGAAGGTGATTCCCGGCTGGATCTGGATGCCGTTGCGGAACAGCTTGCTGGCGCCGGCGGTGATCTCCGGATCCCAGCTGCTTTGCAGATCGTCCGTGAGCACGCGCGCGCCGCCCACGGTCTGGACCTTGGGATAGTAAAGCCGGGCCCAGCCGCCGCGCGCGCTGGCGCGCCAGTCGAAGGCGCCCGCCGCCTGCTGGGCGCGGCCTTGCGCCTGGGCCAGCCGGAAATCGGCGCGCGCCACCTTGGGGCCGTGATCCAGCGCCGCGGACACGACGGTGGAAAGATCGAGCGGCTGCGCCGCGGCTGGTGCTACCGCAGGCGCCTGATTCGGGGCCTGGGCCAACGCCGGTTGCGCCAGCAGCAAGGTCAAGGCCGCCGCCTTTTTCATCGACCTGCTCATGTGTCGCTCACCAGCCGGCCGTCCTGCAGGCGCAGGACGCGGTCGGCCATCCCGAAAATCCGGTCGTCATGGGTGACGACCAGGGCGCTGGCGCCGGTGGCGGCGAGATGCCGGCGAATCACGCCGATCACCATCTGCGAGGACTGGTGATCGAGCGATGCGGTGGGTTCGTCGCCCAGGATCAGCTGCGGCGCATTGATCAGCGCGCGCGCCACCGCCACGCGCTGTTTCTGGCCGGTGGACATCTGGCGCGGCAGGGAATGCAGATGCTGCCCGATGCCAAGCTGCTCCAGAAGCTCGCGCGCCTCTTCCAGCGCCGCTTCGCGCGAAGGTGGTTCTTCCGTCAGCCCCGTGGCCAGCCACAGGGTACGAAACACGGTCAGGGCCGCGAACAGATTGTGGTCCTGGAAGATGAAGCCCACCTTGCGGCGCACTTCTTCCTGCGCGGCAGTACCGCGCCCGCCCAGTTCCAGCCCCAGCACGTTGATGGCGCCATCCTGCAGGCTGCGAATCGCTCCGATCAGGGTCAGAAGCGTGGTCTTGCCGGCGCCGGAATGGCCGGTCAGCACCACGAACTCGCCGCGCCGGAGGGTGAGATCGACATTGTCCAGCACGCGCTTGGGCCCGTTCTCATAGCTGTAGCTGACCCCCCGGACCCGGACGGGAACCTCGCGTGCCAGGGCGGATGCGGGCGCCATCTCAGTACAGTTCCGCCGGCTCGAACGAGCCCAGATGGCGGGCGGCGAACAGGCCGCCCAGATGGGTCATCGCCCCGGTCGCCACCGCCACGAACAGCGCGGCGCCGGCGTGCATCTGCATCGCAAGGCCCGTGGCGCCCGCCAGGAAGCGATAGGTGATCAGCGCCGCCAGCAGCCCGATCAGGAAACCGCCCGCAGCCAGAAGATAGGCTTCCTCCAGGATCAGGCGGCGGAAGAACCCCGGGCCGAAGCCCATGGCGCGCAGGGTGGAAAGTTCCTTCTTCAGGTCCACCACTTCATTGAACAGGATCTGGTAGCAGATGATGGCGCCGATAAAGGCGCCGGTCGCAACGCCCGCGCCGAAGATGATGCCGATGGGCACCGAGCGGAAGGTGAAGCCCACTTCGCGCCAGTAAATCTCCCGCGGCGTCATCACCGCCACATCCGGCGGCATCGCCACCTTCAGCCGCGCGCGCACATCTTCCAGCTTCGCTCCCGGCGCCAGCCGCAGCACGCCCATCACCGGCTGGGCATTGGGATCGGCCGAGAGCCAGGCGCCGTCGCTGAGGACAACCGCGCCGTCCATCACGATGTCGGGGCCGATGCGCGCAAAGCCCGCCACGTTGAAGGACCGGCCGTCCAGTTCGATGGTGCGCCCCAGCGAAATGGGGCCATAGATGTCGCGCGAAAGCCGGTCGAACAGCACTGCGTTGGGCCGCGACAGCGCCCTGCGCACCGTGTCAGGGTCGCCCACCTTCAGCGGCTGGGTTTGGCCATCCATGGCGAAGGCGATGATGCGGTGAACCCTGCGCTCGGGCGGGTTGCGCAGCAGCATGCCGCTTTCATAGACGCCCATCGCATTGGCGACACCCCGCACCGCTGCGGCCTCTGCCAGGCGAATGCGCGCAATGCGCGTCCATTCATGCAGGTTGGTGCGCGCCGAATTCATGATCACCAGGTCGCCGTCGATCAGCCCGGCCAGCGCCGACTGCGAGCCCAGGATGGCCTGCAGCAGGCCCAGCTCCACGAACATCACCAGCACCGCCATGGCGATGCCGCCGGTGGCGGCCGCCAGCCGGCCGCGATTGTGGGAGACGAAGGCAAGGCCGAGCCCCCGGTCCGGGCGCCCTGCCCCGACCAAGTCTCTGAACCATTCAAGGACCGGCCTAGCGATTGATGGTGACATCGACCTGCATCCCCACCAGGCGCGAAGCGGGATCGGCACGATCGAGCCGGATGCGCACTTCGCCCAGCCGCGACTGGGTCTCGACCATGCGGCCCACATCTGCGATGCGTCCGTGCAAGCGCTGGGCCAGGGGCTGCGCGCGGATGGTGGCGCCCATGCCGGGCTTCAGCCGCAAGAGGTCGCCTTCGTAGATCTGGCAGACCACATACATTGTGCGGACATCGCCCATCTGGATTGGCGGATCGCCGCCCACCTGTTCGCCCACCTGGCGGGCGATCTTCAGGATGGTGCCGTCGATGGGGGCGCGCAGTTCGGTGCCGGCCAACGCCGCCTCGGCCTGGCGTCTGGCGACATCAAGGCTGGTCTGGCTCTGGGCCTTGGCCACCCTCAGCCGGGCCTCTTCGGCGCGCAATGTGGCGCCGGCATCGGCGGCGGCGTGGGAAAGATCGCTCATCTCTTTCTTCGAGGTGATGGAGCTGCCCATGCCCTTGTAGGTATCCAGCGCCGTCTTCGCCTGGTCATAGCGCGAGCGGGCCAGCGCCACGGTTGCGGTCTGCGCCGCCACCTGCTGCACGGCAAGTTCCTCGGCCGCCTTGAGCTGGCGGCGCGCCAGGTCGGGATCGCTGTCCGGCGTGGTGGCTTGGGTACGCATCAGAAGCGTGCCTGCCTTCACCACCTGGCCGGTGTGGACCAGGATGGCGGTCACGCGCGAGGCCGGTGCGGCAAAGACGCCGACCACGCCGCTGGCGGGCGTGATGCGGCCCACCGCGCCGGTGGTCTGATCCGCCGCGGCGGCGGGGCCGCCACAGATCACCAGGGCAAGACCCAGCCCCAAAAGGCCGGCGCCGGGGCGCAGGGCCCTCGCCCGGAAAAATGCAAATCGCTTCAAGATCCTGCCTCCCGCCTGGCGATCTTAGCATGCGCGTCCAGTATGGGAATATCGCCCGCGGCCGGGTCGGTACACCGATACTTCCGGTGGCCCGTCAGAACAGGTTGGCGGGCTGGGCGCGGGCGATGCGGCGGGCGACAGACGCGGCACAGAATCCGCACATCACCAGCACGATGCCCAGCACCTTCAGGATCAATCCGGGCGTGGCGGCCGCCGGCAGGTGCGTGGCCCATTCCAGCAACTGCAGGATCAGCGCGCCCACCAGCATCGCGGGCAGGAATGCGGCCATGCCCAGAAGGAAGGTCTCGCAGAAACCCACACCCAGCACGAAGGGCGCGCCGAAACCCATGGCGCTGAGGGTGGCAAATTCGTTGATCCGGCGCATGATTTCGGCCGACAGCACCTGCCACAAGACCACGATGCCGGCCAAGAAGGCCACCGCCATGCCCACCGTCACCATGATGCCCAGGGGCTTGGTGGAAAGAAAGAAATCCTGTTCGCCATCGATCAGCTCATTGCGCGTCAGCACCTGCACATCGGGCGGAAGAGCCTCGATCAGCGCCGCCTTCGTTCGCACCGGATCGGCGCCCGGATCAAGCGCGATCAGGCCGATGTGGACATCGCGGCTGCTGGCCCCCGAGAGCGGCGGCAGGAAAACGTTGCGCATGATGGCGGCGCCGTCGGCATAAAAGAACATGCCCAGCGAGAAGTGGCCGGCGATGGTGACGGGATGGTCGTCGAGAAAGGCATTGGTGCCCGGTGCCAAGGGGCCGAAATTGGCGCTGGAATAGCGGTCCACCAATACGTCCGCGCCGGTGCCCAGCGCGGAAAGGCCGGCGCGGATTTCCGCATCGCGGATGAAGCGGGGCTTGTCGTCGATGCCGATCACGATCAGGGGCGAGCGCTTCTCCGCCGGCCCGGTCCAGGCGCCGCCATCGACATTGAGGGCGAAGGTGTCGGCGACGCCATCCACAGCCTGGGCCTGGGCCAGGCGCACACTGTCGAAGACGCCGCTGGAGAACATGTATTCATACGTCACTGGCAGCAGCGCGATGTCGAAATCGAAATCATTGTAGAGCCGGGTGACCTCGGTGCGCACGCCCTGGAGCAGCGCCATCTGCAGCAGGACCAGCAGGATCGGCACTGCCGTTCCCGCCACCGCGATGGCAAAGCGCAGCCGGTCCTGGATGAGGTTGGCGACAGCTATGGACAGGCAGTCGGCGATCCGGCGCAGCCGGGCGTCGCGTCCGGCCCTGCCTTCGATCCAATCCGTCCCGATCACCAGCCTGTCCCCGAAAGCGATGGATGCTAGCGGCGCGCCGTCAACTGGACAACAGGACCGAAAAGCCGCAGGAATGATTCATGTCGCAACAAGGGGCCACGCGGCCACTCATCCTGCTGCTGGCCGTCAACGCGGCCTGGTGCGCCGTCTGGGTGTGGTACCGAATCGCCATCGACGTCCAGTTCCTGCCCTACCCGCATTTCCTGGTCGATTACAGCTTTGGATTCATCCGGCGCGGGCTGGTGGGGGCGATTACCGCCGTGTTTTTTCCCAAGGTGCCGATCACGGTGGTTTTCGTCTTCGGTGTGGCGAGCAGCCTTCTGGCCCTGCCGCTGTACCTGGTGCTGTTCCGGCGCGATTTCGGATTTTCGCGCCGCACGCTGCCGCTGCTGGTGCTGGTGGTGGGCTCGCCCTTCTTCATCAAGAATTTCTTCTACAATCTGGGCTATTTCGACGTGCTGGGGGCCATCGTGGCGCTGGCCGCCCTGCTGCTGCCGGTGGGCACGGCCTATCCGCTGGCGCTGGCGGCGGCGTCCGTCGCGCTGATCTTCGTGCACCACATTCATGCGCTGCTTTACATTCCCACAATCACGTTCGTCATGCTGGTACGCTATGTGGCGGCAACGGGACGAATCGATGCCCGGCGGCTGGCCTGGTGCGGCGCACTGTTTTTGTGCGTGGGTGCGGCCTTTCTGTTCGTGATGGCCCATGCCACCCCGCCAATACCGGAAGCCGCCTTCCTGGCTCATATGAAGGCGCGGGCGCTCGATCCTTTCCATGAGCCTTTTGCGGAAGTGTGGTATCGCACGCCCGGCCGGGAATGGCAGGACACGCTTCAAATGCTGCCGCGCAATCTGATTCAGGCGCCGCTTTACATGATCATGCTGGCGGCCCACTGGCCGCTGTTGCGCTTCGCCCGCCAGAGCCTGGCCGGGCTGTCCGCCTTCGACCGGCGCCTGGCCCAACTCGGGCTGGGCGTGATCGGCGCCGCCTATCTGGTGATCTTCGTCATGGTGTTCGACTATTCACGCTGGGTGTCGAACGGGCTTGTCTGTGCGTGGCTGGCGCTGCACGCCATCCGCACCTTGCCTTCGGCAAAGCCTGCACCGCTGCCCGAACCCTCGAAAGGCACGCTGACGTCCGCCATCCTGGTCACGCTGCTGGGACGGGTGGGAACGGTCACGCCTTTCTAGACACGGAACTTGTATTCGCGCCCGGGCTCGCGCTCGACATCCGGCGGGAAACTCAGCCGCTTGTCGTGGAAATATTGGGCGCGATGGTCGCCGTCCGAGAGCCGGTTGTAGGTGAGATAAAGAATGCGCCTCTGGCTATCCGACCGGTTGGGTTCGGACGCATGGGCGACGAAACTGTCAAAGAAGATCACATCACCCGGCTCGGTCGGCACCGACACCAACCCGTGACCGCCAAGATCGGCCGCCGACAGGGGCTTCCACTCCTCGCCCAGAATGGCACGCGGCCGCGGCATGTCGGCAATCTTCAGGCAGCCATTGTCCTCGGTGGCGCGATCGATGGAGATCAGCGCGGTCACGAACAGCGGCGCATAGGTGGACCAGCCGGCCTGCTGGTCCTGATGCAACTCAAAACCGGTGCCGCCCGGCTTCTTGAAATTGATCTTGTCCTTGAATAGCACCGAAGGCGCCTCCATCAGCGCATCGACAGCCGCCATCAGGGGGCCCCGGCGCACCAGCTTGTCCATGCCGTCGTGATAGGGGCAGAAATTCTCGATCCGCTGAATCAGCCTGCAGCCGGGATCGGTCAGGGATTTTTCCCAATAAACCATGTGGCGGCCCGGCTCTTCCGGCATTGCACAGATCTCATCGGTCCAGCGCGACAGGTCCCGCGCCGCGTCCAGCGAAAAGAAGCCACGCGCCGCAACCCAGCCGCGATCGCGGAAATGCGCCAGGTCGGCACCGGAAAGAACATTGCCCACCGGCGCGCTCATGCCACCAGCCTCGGCATGATTTCCTGACGCGCTCGGGCCAGGTCTTCGGGAAAATCAATTTCCGTCCAGGGCAGGTCGCTGATGTCTTGCGCGTGGAAGACGCCGGCATCGGCCAGGATCATGTCGCGGATGGCTTCCTCATATTCGGTCGCCGTTTCTCCCGCCGCGATGCGGCGCGCACAGGCCCTTGCCAGCCCGGCGCTCGCCACCGGAGAGAAACGGAAGAAGCCCACCGACTCTCCATGCCAGTCGTGGGCATGTTCCGGCTTCTTGCGGAAATCCACAATGGTGTCGCCCCGGAAGCATATCTTCACCGGCTCGTCGCCCGGTTCGATCGTCCGGTCCACCAACATTACCGCCTCGCCCGGCGCGGTAAGAAGGCTTTGCATCATGCGCCGGTCATAGAGCACATCTCCGTCCATGAGGATAAGAGTCTTGCCGGATTGCAGCAGATCGCGCTGTGTCCACAGCGAGATCAGGCTGCCGTCGCGGTAGCGCGGATTTTCGACAAAGCGCACCAGATCGGAAAAACCCGCATCGGCCACGGCCTTTCGGATCAGCTCGCCATGATGGCCGATGGTGATGGCGACCTCATCGATGCCTTCACCGGCCAGGATCGCCAGATGCCGCTCCAGAAGCGTCTGGTCTTCGATCCGGGCGAGCACCTTGGGTCCGTCCTGGCCCAGGCGACGGCCGACCCCAGCCGCCAGAAGGATGGCGGTCGTGCACACCGCTTTGGTATTCGACATTTTTGTGGCACCCAAACCCGGGCTGGCGTAGCGTCGGCACGCTATCAAACAAGCAGGCTCGGGAACAAGGATGCTGGGGAAGGGTACGGGTTTGGCTGTGGAGCGCGTCAATCTGTCCGGCGCGCGGGAGCCCTCGCGCTTTGCCGCCCTGCGCGCACTGATCACTTCGCCCGCGCTGAGCTTCCTGATGGAGGCGCATAACGGCCTGTCGGCCAAGATCGTCGAGGAAGCGGGATTTCAGGGCATCTGGGGTTCGGGCCTGACACTGTCGGCGTCGATGGGCCTGCGCGATTCCAACGAGGCATCCTGGACCCAGGTGCTGGAACAGCTGGAACTGATGGCCGATGCCACGCGCCTTCCCATCCTTTTGGACGGAGACACCGGCTATGGCAACTTCAACAATGTGCGCCGGCTTGTGCGCAAGCTCTGCGACCGCAAGGTCGCGGGCGTGTGCATCGAGGACAAGCTGTTCCCCAAGACCAATTCCTTCATCGGCGAAGCCCAGCCGATGGCGGACATGGACGAATTCTGCGGCCGTATCAAGGCCGGCAAGGACAGCCAGACCGACGACGATTTCGTGCTGGTGGCGCGGGTGGAGGCGCTGATCTGCGGCCACGGCATGGCCGAGGCGCTGCGCCGGGCCGAGGCCTATCATGCGGCGGGGGCCGATGCGATCCTGATCCATTCCAAGCAGTCAAGCGCCGCGGAAATCCTGACCTTCGCCGAGCAGTGGCAGAACCGCGCGCCGCTGGTGATCGTGCCGACCAAATATTACGCCACCCCGACCGAGCAGTTCCGCACGGCGAAGATCTCCACCGTGATATGGGCCAACCACATGCTGCGCACGTCCATATCGGCGATGCGCGAGCTGGCCCAGACGGTGAAGAGGCAGGAAAGCCTGATCGAGGTGGAGCACCGCGTCGCGCCGGTGAACGACATCTTCAAGCTGGTGGGCAATGATGAACTGGAGGAAGCGGAGAGCCGCTATATCCCCCGCAAATCCTCTGCCCGCGCCGTCATCCTGGCGGCGTCGCAAGGCGCGCTGGGCGACCTGACGGACGACAGGCCCAAATGCATGGTCGATGTGCGCGGTCAGCCGCTGCTGCAGCGGCTGGTGACCACGCTGGCCTCCAGCGGCGTGCGCAACGTTACCGCTGTGCGCGGCTATGGCAAGCAGACGGTGCGGCTGGACGGACTGCGCACCGTCGACAATGACCGCTTCGCCGAGACGGGCGAACTTTATTCCCTGTCCTGCGCGCTGGATGCGATCGAGGGCGAAACCGTGATCGTCTATGGCGATGTGCTGTTCCGCAAATACATCCTGGACAATCTTCTGGAGTGCGGCGCCGACATTGTTCTGGCGGTGGACCAGAGCCCGCGCGCCGGCGCCAATATCCGCGACCTGGTGGTGGCGGACCGGCCCGCCTCGCGCGACTATCTGGACGAAGGCGAAACCCGGCTGGTGCGGATGGGCGCGGACATCAACCCGGCCCATGGCGAATGGATGGGGCTTGCCGCCTTCAGCGCCACGGGCGCGGGGTGGCTGCGCGAGGAAATCGCCGCGGCCAGGGCCGACGGCACGCTGGAAACCGCCGACCTGCCGGCGCTGTTCACCCGCCTTGCCGCCAGGCACAAGGTGCGGATTCTCTATTTCAACGGCCACTGGATGGACGTGGACACGCTGGTCGACCTGGCGGCGGCGCGCAATTTCAGCTGAACATGATCCGGGCCGACCAGTTCATCGACGAAGCCGCCGGGCGCGGGTTTGATTTTTATACCGGCGTGCCGTGCAGTTTCCTGACGCCGCTGATCAATGGCGTGATTTCCGACGACCGCCTGGCCTATGTCGGTGCCGCCAGCGAGGGCGAGGCCGTTGCCATCGCCGCGGGCGCCTGGCTGGCGGGCAAGAAGCCCATCGTGATGTTCCAGAATTCCGGGCTGGGCAATGCGGTCAATCCCCTGACTTCGCTGAACGCGCCGTTCCACATTCCGTCGCTGCTGATCGCCACCTGGCGGGGCGAGCCGGGCCGGCCCGACGAGCCGCAGCATGAGGTGATGGGCCAGATCACGCACGATCTTCTGTCGCTGATGGGCATTGCCCATGCCCCCCTGCCCAATCGCGCCGACACCTTGCCCGCCGCGTTCGAGAAGGCGGACGCAGTCATCGCGCGGGACGCTTGCTATGCCTTCGTGATGGCGGACGGCAGCATGGAGACGACGGGCCTGAAGGCGGGCCCAGCGCGCGCGCACCGGAGCGTGGAGGCGGTGCGGGCGCTGAAAGGCGGCGTACTGCCGACGCGAGCGGAAATTCTGGAACGCTTTCTGGCGCTGACGGGCGAGGACCGCGCGGTGATCGCCACCACCGGCAAGTCGGGCCGCGAACTCTTCATGCTGAAAGACCGGCCGCAGCAGCTTTACCTGGTGGGATCGATGGGGGGAGCCGCCGGCGTGGGCTTGGGCGTGGCGCTGAACACAGGCCGGCCCGTGGCGGTGCTGGACGGCGACGGCGCGGCGCTGATGAAGCTGGGCACACTGGCCACCATCGGCGCCCAGGCACCCACCAACCTGATCCACATCCTGCTGGACAATGGCGTGCACGACTCCACCGGCGGCCAGCCCACCGTTTCGGCGGCGATCGATTTTGCGGCCATCGCCGCGGCGTGCAGCTACCGCAACGCCGCGACCTGCGACAGCGTCGAAGACTTCGCCGAACTATTTGAGTCCCTGAGCGGCAAGGATGGCCCCAGCCTGCTGCATGTACGCATCGCGCCCGGCTCGCTGCCCAAGCTGATCCGTCCCACGGTGAAGCCGAGGGATGTGGCACGCCGTTTCCGCGCCTTCCTGGCTGGAGCTGCGCCATGATCCTGCTGACCCCCGGCCCACTCACCACCGCGCGCGAGACGCGCGAGGCGATGCTGTCGGACTGGGGCTCGCGCGATGGCGCCTTCATCGCGCTGACAGCGCAGTTGCGCCGCCGCCTGCTGGCGCTGGTGCATGGCGAACAAACCCATGTCTGCGTGCCGATCCAGGGCAGTGGCACCTATGTGATTGAGGCGGCGATCGGATCGCTGATCGGACCGGACGACAAGCTGCTGGTGCTGGAAAATGGCGTCTATGGCGCGCGCGCGGGCGCCATCGCCGAACGGCTGGGGCGGCAGGTGAGCTACATGCACTGGCCGCAATCCGCGCCTGTCGATCCCGAGACGGTGCGCGCCGCACTGAGGGCCGATCCGTCCGTTACCCACGTCCTGCTGGTTCATTGCGAGACCACGACAGGTATCCTCAATCCGCTTCAGGCCGTGGCGGACGCAGTCGCCGCGGAAGGCCGCGCCCTGATCGTCGATGCCATGAGCAGCTTTGGCGCGTTCGATATCGATCTCAGGCGCACGCCTAGCACCGCCATTCTCGCCAGCAGCAACAAGTGCCTGGAAGGCCCGCCCGGCATCGCCTTCGCCATCGTGGCGCGCCAGGCGCTGGAAGCAGCCGGGACCGCCGCATCCGTCAGCCTGGACCTGAAGGCACAATGGCAGGGCTTTGAAAAGAATGGCCAGTGGCGCTTCACCCCGCCGGTTCAGGTGGTGTCGGGAACCGTGAAGGCGCTGGAACTGCTGGAAGCCGAGGGCGGCCCGCCCGCGCGCCTGGCACGTTACCGCGACAATTTCGCCGTCCTGCTGGCGGGCATGAAGCGGCTGGGCTTTTCGCTCTATCTGGACGAAACCGTGCAATCGCCCATCATCGCAACCTTCCACATGCCAAAGGCCTGGGGACTGACTTTCGCGGCCTTCTATGACGCGCTGGCAGCGTGCGGTTTCCTGATCTATCCCGGCAAGCTGACCGGCGAGGAGACATTCCGCATCGGCTGCATCGGGGCCATAGGCCCGCGCGATTTTGAGAGCCTGCTCGCCGCCATAACCTCCATCCTAGATGCCAAGGCGCCCGGCGCGGGACCGGGAAACCCCTGACATTTCAATTGCATGTTGCGCAGCTCTCGGGGGATAGTCGACCTTGCGAGCAGCAAGGGGTGATCGCTGAACCGGCGCGATGGCGGGGCCATTGCCGGGCGGGCATTCGGCGATGCTCGCCAGTCACGATGACGGGATTTTTCATGTCGGGCCGCCGCGGCGCCATACTGGGGCTTGTCTTTGCCTGCCTTTTCGGCACGGGCATGCATTCGGCTTTTGCCTCGCCCTGGGCCGAGGTGGGCGATGAGCGCCTGCGCTCGGACATCGAGATACTGGCCACCGCCCGCATGGTGGACGGGATCACCAGCCAGTGGCCCATTTCTTGGCGCGGACTTTATGCCTCGCTGGACAAGGATGGCGGCGCGCTCGATCTGCAACCGAATTATGTCGCCGCCGCCGCCGGGAGGGTGCGCACGCAGGCCATGCAGCAGACCAGTGCCGGCTTCTCGGCGATCGCCATGTTGGACGCCACCAACCAGCCGTCGGTGGTACGGGATTTCAGTGCCTTGGGGCGCGAGAATGCGCAGGCGCAACTGTCCATGCAGTACAATATGGACACGACATCCATCCGGCTGAATGTCGGCGCGCAGACCACGGACCGGTACGACCATCAGACCCTGATGCTGGATGGCAGCTACATCGCACAACTGGTGGGCAATTCGATCGTCTATGCCGGCTATCTGCCGCACTGGTGGGGGCCAGGCTGGATGACGGCCCTGTCTCTGTCGAACAATGCCCGCCCCTTTCCCCATGTCGGCATCATGCGCGCCGACACGTCGGCCTTCACCTGGCCGGTGCTGCGTTGGCTGGGCCCGTGGCAGGCGGAACTCTTCGTGGGCCTGCTGGATGGTGACCGGATAACCCGCAACACGATCTACAACGGCTTGCGGTTTTCCTTCAACCCGCTGCCGGGACTGGAAATCGGCATAGCCCGAATGGACGAAGTGTGCGGCTCGGGCCGTCCTTGCAGTCCACTTTCAGAGTGGTTTCACTTCAGCAACAACAGCAAGCAGGTGAACCAGACCAACGACGAAGGTCTCATCGACATCCATTACAGCGGCCATATCGGTCATCTCCCGTTTTCGCTCTATGCCCAGGAAATGAACGAGGTCCAGAGCAACCCTCTGCCTCAGTCCGTGAGCCATCTATACGGTGCATCCGCGTGGTCTCCGGTGCATGGCGGCATCATGCGACTAACGCTTGAGTGGGCGAGTTCTATCCCGACTTATCAGCTGTTCTGGGGCTATTCGGATCATGGCTTCGCTTACAATAATGGACAATATCCCGACGGCATGCGCTATCGGGGCCGCAGTTTGGGCTTCAGCCTGGACAGCGACTCCCAACTTCTGTCGTTATCCGGCGACTGGCAGAGCCCCCACGGTTACGAGTACCGACTGACGCTGAATCATGCGGACGTTTCCAATCCCTACATCGATGTGCAACAGCGCGGTTTCTACAATATCGTCACCACGGCACCCGTCCGGATCAACATGGTGGAGGGCAAGATCTCCCTGCCCGTCCGCAACATGATGGTCGATCTGGCGGTCCGGGCCCAGGATGACCAGCCGCGCCCGGACCGCGGCTTCACCGCGGCGGCGGAAGTGCGGGTGCGCGCGGCGCTCTAGCCGCCGGCCTTCAGCGTCCGAACCGTCACCGCCGGCGGGACCGCCTGTTCCTCCACCGCGAAGCGCACCCGCCCTATGCTGCGACCGTCCGACGTCTCGATATTGACGCGCCACTGGCCGGGCCTAGGCCCCGTCTTGTAGGTGTACCAGCGATAGCCGTCCTGACGGCCGCCCACGATGTTCACCACGAGCCGCTGCTGGCTTTCCCAGGCGCCCGTCTTCGGATCGCGCCACTGCCAGTCATGCACGATCAGGGTTTGAAGACCGCGCGGCGCGAAAACCGCATTGTAGATATAGACTCGCGCGCCCGGCTGGATATGCAGCAGGGGGAAGGTGCCGAACAGGGCCCGCCATTCCGGCGGCTCCTCTTCCGAGCCGACACGGTACCCGCCGCGCACCCGCTCCACCGAGTGATAGACGCCCGCGTCGGTCAGGACCAGCGGCAGCGGCGGCAGCAATTTGGTGAAATAGGCGGCATTGATGAAGACCGTGATCAGCACCATCCCGGCCAGAACCTGCATGCGTGCGCCGTGATAGCGCTCATGCCCCAGCCGCGCCAGGGCGCGCATGTAGATCGCGAAAAGGACCACCGCTATGACGCCGCTGATCAGGAAGGGCAGCCGCCCGATGCGCTGCACCACCAGCGGCACCAGCAGGATGGCGTAGGAATAGAGCGAGAAGAAGAACAGCAGGGCAACAAAGACCAGGCGGGTGTGGTAGCGGCGCAGATATTCGTTGCCGACGAAGATCGCGACCATCGCCAGCAGGAAGGGCCAGGACGAGGTCAGCGAGGCGCTGCGGATATAGAAGACGCAGAAGCCCGACAGCAGGCAGCCCAGCGCGAACTGGGTGATGAGGATCACGATCGCGCGGGCCCGGTCGGAGGGCCGCCGTTCTTCCGGGCGGGATTCCAGGGTGTGCAGCACCGCGATCGCGATGCCCGCCACCAGCAGGTAGACGATGAAAACCGCCTGGGTCGCGGGCCGGTCGATCTGGCCGAAGGCCCAGGAATCGAAAGCGAAACCACCAGCCAGCGAGACCGCCGAAATGTGGTTCTCATACCGGCGCAGCCAGCCGATGGTGCTGGCGGTAAGATAGGTGGCGTCGAAGCTGCGCATGGCCGGCGGTTATGAGGACCTGCCTCGCCGATAACAAGAGCCCGGGCCGGAATTATGGCGTCCGGCCGGCGGTACGCCTGGCGCCTCAGCCGGTATTGAAGCGGCGCTCCCAGTCGATGGCCGAGCGGACGATCTCATCCAGGTCGTCGTGCCGGGGCGTCCAGCCCAGCGCCCGCTTGATCCGTGATGGATCGGAGATCAGCACCGGCGGGTCGCCCGGCCGGCGTGCGCTTTCCAGAACCGCCAGGCGGCCGCCGATGACCCGCTCCACGCCGCTGATGACGTCGCGCACCGACAGGCCGCGGCCATAGCCGCAATTGTAGACCGCCGAGGGCGCGCCGGCCCGCAGCGCATCCAGCGCCAGCAGGTGGGCTGCCGCCAGGTCAGCGACATGTATGTAATCGCGCACGCCGGTTCCGTCGGCGGTGGGGTAATCGGTGCCGAAAATGTCCAGTTGCGGCACCCGGCCCAATGCGACCTGGGCGGCGCGCTTGATCAGGTGGGTGGCCCTTGGGCTCGACTGGCCGGTGCGGCCCTGGGGATCGGCGCCGGCGACGTTGAAATAGCGCAGCACCATGTGACGCATGGGATGGGCACGGGAAACATCTTCCAGCATCCATTCGGTCATCAGCTTGGAACGGGCATAGGGGCTGATCGGCGCCTTGCGCTCGTCCTCGGCCAGGGGCTGGGGGGCCTCGGCATCATAGACGGTGGCGGTGGAAGAGAAGATGAAATGCTCCACCCCCGCGCCAACGCAGGCCTGGATCAGGGCGCGCGAGCGCACGACATTGTTCTCGTAGTAGCCCAACGGGTCGGCGACCGATTCCGGCACCACGATGGACCCGGCGAAATGCAGGACCGAGCGGATCGCGTGGTGGCGCAGGAGCGAGCCGACAAGACTGTCGTCCGCGATGTCGCCCTCAACGAAGACAGCATCTTCACCGACACAGGCCCGGTTGCCGGTCGAAAGGTTGTCGAGCACGACCACCTGTTCGCCCCGATCCAGCAAGGCATGGCCGACATGGCTGCCGATATAGCCCGCGCCGCCGGTGACAAGAACCGCCATGGAATCCTCCAGGGCGGATAGTGCCGTTCGATCCTTAAGAACCGGCTAGGCCGGCGCAACCCCGCAGTTTGAAGCGCAGAACATGCTTAACGCTATCCTAACCGGCGCTAGAGCGCGACGCGCAGGGCCGCTTCGATGCTGGCGGCAAAGCCCTTGTCCGGGCGCGGCTGGTCGTCCTGCAGCCTTGCCGCCAGATCCAGCTTCATGCCCGACAAGGGAAGGCTGACCCGTGCTTCGCCGATGTTCGCGATGACCGGAGCCGTCGTCACGACATTGTAGCCCTGGGATACAAAGCTCTGGATATTCGGATTGGAAATGACGGCGTGATGCAGGCTCAGTTCGTAGAAGCGGCCGGCGCTGTCCGTCCAGCTACCCTGCAGGGACAAGAGCCGGGAGTCGCTATCCAGGCTGAAACCCAGGCTTCTGTCGCGATAGCGCATGCCATCGGGATAGGTGCCGTTGTTGTAGGCAAATCCGTGCATGACGTCGCCGAAACCGAAAATGTCCTTGGTGGCAACGCTGTCGGTATATTCGATGGTCAGCCGAACCGGATTTCTGCGGGTGGGCAGGAAGACCGTAGTACCAAACAGATGGCTGGACCCCGAATGGGAGATGGGATCGGAATCTTCGTTCATCACCTGCAAGTAGCTCTGAACGGGAACACCGCCCACGCGGTAGCTGTATTTGATGTCTATCAGTCCCTGGTCGTTCGTGCGGTTGACGTGTGTGGGATCATTGTTGAAATCAAAATAATCGCGCAGCGGCGAACAGGGATGTCCCTGTCCGCAAAATTCCTCGGTCCGGGCCAGTCCGATTTCCAGTCCGTCCAGCGGATGAAAGGTCAGGCGAAGTCCGTTGTAAAAGGTATCCCGCTGCATGCGCGGGCCATCCAGCATCCCCACCAGGAATTCGGCCTGCCAGGGGCCCAGCCAGTGCAGGATCGGCCAGCTGGAGGCCGAGGTATCCAGCCGCTCGATACCGATCTGGGGCATGGGCCGGGCATTGTTCGACAGCGACAGCGACGAGATCCACCCCGGTCCCCACCAATGATCGAGATAGCCGGCATAGACCAGCGCGCCCTCGCCGATGGTGGAGGCGAAATAGGTGCCTTCCGGCATTACCTTGTTGTCGCGGCTGTTCAGCGAAGGACTGAAGGCGCCCAGCGAAATCCGCGAGGAGAAACCGGTGGTGTTGTAGCCCAGCGAGAACTGCGCCGCCCCCTCGCCCCGGCCCATGCCGTCAAAGCCGTAGACGGTGGCGGCCTGGTTGGTCGCGTCCGCGAACAGGGAGGCTGAAAAGCCGCCGGCGGTGCCCTGCCTGGCATCTGCCATTACGCGCCTGGCAGCGTCCTGGACGGACAAAGGCTCGGAAGAAAGGCTCTCCTCGCCCAGCGTTTCCACCAGGGAATTCCACGGCAGCGGCCAGTGCGTTGAGATGTCATCCACTGCACCCGACGCGGCCAGCAGCTCGATGTCGCCGCGGAGCTGGTTGTCGCCCACCTCGGCCCAGGGCGACGCCGCTGCCCGATCGGCACAAGCCCAAGCCAAGGTCCAGGCCAGCAGGGCCGTGATTGCAATTTTTGGTGCCATGATCCGCATTCGTAGGTGCGGCGCACCATAAGGCGTTTGATCGGCGGCGCAAGTGCCTGAATATGAAGCAATTATTTCGGAACTATCAGGCAGTCCAGCCGTTTTTCGGCCAGCCTGTCGCAAAGCGCCTGGGCCCCTTCCGGGCCGGGCGTGACCCGCAGCCTGTAAAAGCGCCCCTTCCCCGGCAGGTCTGCCGCCTGGATGATGCTGACCATTCCCTCCAGGGCGCCATCCGATTTGCGTATGGCCTGGTTCCAGCCGGCTACCGCATCCGCCCGGCTGCGCCACGCGCCCAGTTGCACCAGGGATACAGCGGGCGCCGCTGCCTCACCCTCGATGGCCGGGCGCAATGGGGGCGCCTTGCGCGGCATGGGGGCGGGGGCCTGGGTAGACGTGGCCGCGACACCCGGCCGTGGGCTCGGCGCCACGGGCGGGTCCACCGGCGGGGGGGTGGCGCCGGACGAGCGCAGATGCACCCCCACAGGATCGGCCGCGGGATCGGGCGATCCGCCCAGCGCTGCCAGGCGCTCCGCAGCCAGGACATAGTGCGCATTGGCGGCGGCAGCCTTGGTGTAAAAGCGGCGCGCCGATTCGATGTCTCCTTCGGCCTCCGCGATCTGGCCAAGGCCGGTATAGGGATACTCAGGGTGGGGGTTGTCGCCGTCCAGCGCGGACAGATAGTCGCGCCTGGCTTCCCTGAAGCGGTTCTGGCGGCGGTAGATGCTGGCCCGGTTGTTGAGCGCCGCCTGGGCGGAGTCCGGTGCCAGCCGGATCGCCGCCGTGTAATCGCCAAGAGCGTCCTTGAGGCGCCCCTGACTGTCCTGCAGGAACCCCCGCTGCAAGAGCGCCTGGGCCTGTTCGGCGATTGGCAGTGCATGGGCGTCGATGGCTGCGGTGAAATCCACCAGCGCTAGTTCGTGCGAACCCATGAGTTCGAAGGCCAGTCCCCGGTCCACGAGCAGACGCGCCCGCTGGACGGTCTCCAACCCGGGCCGCTTCAGTTCGTCGTCCACCAGGCGCCGGGCGTTGACGGCGTCACCCGCATCCAGCGCGGCCCTCGCGTCGGCCAGAACTGTCTCTGCGGAACCGGTCGCGCGCGCGGGCGTTCCCGCCCAGAGGACGCTCAGAAGAACCGTTAGGGCAGCCTTCCGCATGGGGCGATTTCCCGCAAGCCTTGGAAAACTGGACATTAATGGCCTCGCCATGCCATGAAACAGACCCTTTCGTAATCCGTCCCCGGAAATTTCACCCCCTCGGAATCACGAATGTCCCCCACCAGACCTGTTCGCAAAGCCGTTTTCCCCGTCGCCGGCATGGGTACCCGTTTCCTGCCCGCCACCAAGGCCGTCCCGAAAGAAATGCTGCCGGTCGTCGACAAGCCGGTGATCCAGTACGCCGTCGAGGAGGCCCGCGAGGCCGGGATCGAACAGTTCGTGTTCATCACCGGGCGCGGCAAACACATCATCTCCGATCATTTTGACCATGCCTATGAGCTGGAATCCCTGCTGGAGCAGCGGGAGAAAACGGCGGAACTCAACAGCCTGCTGGAGATGTTGCCCAAGTCCGGTTCGGTCGGCTTCATCCGCCAACAGAAGCCCCTGGGCCTTGGCCACGCGGTGTGGTGCGCCCGCCATTTCGTGGGCGACGAACCTTTTGCCGTGCTGCTGCCCGACGACCTGATGGTAGGAAAGCCCGGCGCGCTGGCCCAGATGATCGAAGCCTACAATCGGGTGGGCGGCGGTCTGATCGTTGCGGCCGAGGAAAAACCGAAGGATGAGATCAAGCGCTATGGCGTGGTCGATCCCGGCGCCGCCAAGGGCAATGCCACCGAGGTGAAGGGCCTGGTGGAGAAGCCCGCCACGGGCACCGAGCCTTCGAACCTTTGCATCATCGGACGCTATATCCTGCAGCCCGAGATTTTCACCATCCTGGACCGGCAGGAGCGCGGCGCCGGCAACGAGATTCAGCTGACCGACGCGATGGCCAAGATGATCGGCAGCGCGCCTTTCCACGCGGTCAAGACCGAATGCGCCCGCTATGACTGCGGCGACAAGGTCGGCTTCCTGCATGCCAATATCGCAGTGGGCCTGGCGCGGCCCGACATCGCGCCGTCGCTGAAGAAGATTCTCGCCGACCTGTCCTGACGGAACAGCCCCTTTGCCGGCATGCGGGTCCTGTCGGCCGCATTCCGCCCGCGAGCCGGCTGCCGATCATTCCTGTTGCTTGTCCAGGCTATTGCTTGGACAGGACTGCGATGGACGCAATCGACACCGCGAACTGGCTGAATATCTGCGAGACGTCGATGATGGTCTGGCGCAGGTCCAGCGGCGTGACATCGCGCGGCACCACGACGGAACTGCCCGGCGGCAGGTAGGCGACATCGAAGCTGAGCCAGGACTTGTTCACACGCCGCGCCTCGCCATTCGGCAGCACAAGATAGGTGTGTGATTCATCCGCGGTCGAGGCGTAGCCGCCGGCCTGGTCGATATAGTCTTCGATCGTCGCGCCCTTGCGATAGGCGAAGTTGCCCGGCTGCAGGACCTGGCCCAGAACCGCAACGGTGCTGGGACGCGGCGGGATATAGACCACGTCGCCTGCTTCCAGCAGCGGATCGCGGGCGGGGTTGGCGGCCAGCTTCCGCGGATCGGCTTCGATGGAGATACGCCCCAGCGCCTGGCGGTTGCGCAGTTCAGACACGAATGTTTGCATCGAAGAGAAGGTATTTGGATCAAGCTTGCTGGAGCCCACCCGCGTCATGGCGATCACCAACTGGTTCTGAACCTCGTCGGCGGCGCGGGCATAGCCTTCGCGCTCGGCCTGGGCTGCCGACTGGCGCAGATAGACCGTGCCATCCGGAAAGGCCGTGCTGGTCAGGCCGCCGGCGCGTGCCAGAAGGTCGGACAGATGTTCGCCGCGCAGGATGGGGAAGCTGCCCGGGAAGCGCACTTCACCCTGCACAGTGACTGAGCCAAGACCGACATCGGTGCGAATCTGGCTGAAGCGGAGCTGGTCGTATGGCTGCACGATATAGCTGGCCAGCATGCCCTTGTGCAGCGGCAGAGCCTTGAGTCCAGTGATGGCGCGGCCCGTGGCCCGGTCGGTGACGGTGGAGATGAGTTCGACGCCGCTCTCGTCGGCCCAGTTGACGGTGCCGCCCGCAGCCTGGACCAGATCGTCGAGCGTAGCGCTCGGACCGACGAAATAGCTTCCGGGACCGCGTACTGCACCATCCAGCTGGACCCGGTGATCGATCAGGAAATTGACCAGGATCAGCGGATCGACATCGAGCTGGCGGGCCAGCTGGCCGAAGGTCTGGACTTCGCGGTTGGAGGCATAGCCGCCGGGCGGGACTGCCTGTTCCGTGTAGTTCTGGGTGGATTCCTCGCCGTTGCGGCGGCCTTCGGGGGGTGGGAAATTCGGGTTCGTCCCCGAGGTCCCGAAACCGCCGTAGCCGGCATTACCCTCATAACTGCCTGCGCCGGGCCCCTGGCCATAGCCGGGTCCCTGGCCATAGCCGGGTGCCTGGCCATAGCCGGGCCCCTGGCCATAGCCGGGCACCTGGCCGTAGCCGGGGAACTGCCCGGCGGCCTGTCCACCGGCCAGGACAGCGCCTGGATTAGCGCCGGGAAACTGGGTCGATCCCTGATCGCCCAACGGGGTGCCTCCGCTCTGCGCCGCAAACTGGCGGGCCTGGGTGTCTTCGAAAATCCGCCGCTGGCGATCCGCGCGTTCCCGCGCCAACTCCGAGTCCGGCGCCGGAATATTCAGCAGCGCCGTGATATCCTGACGCTGGATGATGGCCGGCACACTGGACAAATCCGCCAGTTCGGCGGTCTGGCGGTTCTGGTCCTGCAACTGGTTGACGAGGGAATTCCTGACGTCAGAGGAAGCTCCCAAGGGATTGCGGATTCGGTTCTGATCTTGCGCGAGCTGGGTCAGGTAGGACCGCACGACGAAATTCAGGAGCCGAACCTCGCTGACCGACAGCACGCGCACGACATCGTCGCCCTGCAGGGTCTTGTCCTCGTGACCGTTCAGCACGGCAACGGGGGTGAAGGCCTCCAGCTGGCGAATCAGCGTCTTGGGGTCCTTGCGCACGATGATGCCGAAGGGGGTGTAGGGCGATGGCCCAAGCGCGCCGGGCGCATTGAGCAGATCCGAGAGCTTGGTGCCGCCCGCAATAGGATAGCTGCCCGCCAGGCCCGTGCCACCGGACAGGGTTGCCCGGCTGACCGTCTGGTCGGCACCAAGCTGGACGAACAGGATTTCGCTGTCCCTCACCTGCCCGCTTTCGCCGGTGAGCGGCACCAGCTGGCTCTGGCCGCTGGGCAGAATTTGCATCAGGGAGAGCCGGTAGTTGCCCCGCACTTCCTGGCCGCCGGCCAAGTTCATCAAGTCGCGCACCGACAATGCCGATCTGCCCGGAGGCAATTCATAGATGCCCGGGCGCCGCACCATGCCGGCGACGGCGACGGTGGGGCCGAGCGGCGGAACCACAATTCGGTCGCCATCGGCCAGGCGCAAGTTGGACGCGCTGCCCCGATCCGTCAGAATTCCATACAGGTCCACCGGGAACTCCCGGTTGCCGCGCCATATACGGACATTGCGCAGCGACCCTGTCTTTTTTACGCCACCCGAAAGCACCAGCGCGTCGACAACCGAGGAAAGGCCGGTAACGAGCCGGGGGCCGGCATAATTGACCTCGCCAGAAACCTGCACGGAAATCTGGCGGACACGCGCCACTGCGACCGACGCCGTGGTCGCCACATATGCGCGCCGCACAGCCTGCTCGATATCCCGGCGAACGCTGCCAAGCGTTCGACCCATGGCGGCGATCGGGTTGAGGCGCGGAAGGACGACCTGCCCGTTACGGTCCACCGGAACACGGAATTCGTTATTTTCCTGGCCACGCAGCGAAACCGTGATTTCGTCCCCCGGTCCCAGAACATAATCGTCCTGGATTGCGCCCGCCTGCGGGATCGTTACCGGCCGGCCAGTACCCAGTTGGTCGTAGCCGAACTGGGACAGCTTCACATGGGCGCGTGCCGAAAGGATCTGCTCCAGCCGGGAATCCGGCAGCAATTGCGGAATTGGCGGCACTGCCGGCTGAAGCACCACCGGCTGCTGCTGCTGTTCGTTGAAGACGGACCCCGTGCCCTGGCGTTGCTGCATCTGCTGCTGCAACTGCTGAAGGGAATCCAGGGGAATCTGCTGGGCTTGCAACGGTTCGGCCAGCAGGGACAGCAGCGCCAGCACGAACGGAGCAAGAAACGCAGCCATGGAGACATGGCGACGCTGCAGCCGCACCAGTTTCATCAGAAAACCCTTGCCCGTTGAGGTGGTTGGTCGACTGCCATGTAGCATAGCATCGAGGCCTCAGTGAAGGAAAAATATTTCTCTGTCAGTCGCTTACGCCAAACCGCGCGCGCTGGGCTTTCCATCTTACGGAGCCCCGTACGATCCTTGAAATGCCAGAGGAACGGCGTAGTGGACCCGGGTGATCGCCCGCCGCCTTGGGCGCATGGCATACCCTTGGCCCGAACTGCTTTTGCAACGGCATCGAGCTGGCAATCGCCGCGTTTTGCGCGACATCTTACCGCTGGCGGCAACTGCGGCCGCACAACAAAGAGCCTTGGCAGGGCGGGCTTGGCGCGACTGATAAAGACGGGTTAGAAGATTGGGCAAAATACCGTTTGGCCTGGTTGATCCTCGGCACCCTGACATGATCCTCGTGACCGGCGGAGCCGGATTCATTGGCGCCAATTTCGCGCTGGACTGGCTAGCCCGGTCCGACGAACCCGTGGTCAATCTGGACAAGCTGACCTATGCCGGCAACCTGCAGACGCTAGGGCCACTCCAGGGCGATAGGCGGCACATCTTTGTGCGGGGAGATATTGGCGACAGGGCCTTGGTGACGCAGTTGCTGGCGCGGCACAGGCCCCGCGCCATCGTACATTTCGCCGCCGAATCCCACGTCGACCGTTCCATTCACGGGCCAGACGCGTTCATCCAGACCAACATCATGGGCACCTTCAACCTGCTTGAATGCGCGCGCGACCACTGGATGTCGCTGACGGACGAAGACAAGGCGAAGTTTCGGTTCCTGCACGTCTCCACCGATGAAATTTATGGCACGCTGGAGCCGGAAGACCCGCCTTTCACAGAAACCAATCCCTATGCCCCCAACAGCCCTTATGCCGCGAGCAAGGCGGGAAGCGACCATCTGGTGCGAGCATGGCATCATACCTATGGCCTGCCGGTCATCACCACCAACTGCAGCAACAACTACGGCCCCTATCAGTTTCCCGAAAAGCTAATCCCCCTGGTGATCCACAATGCGCTGGCAGGAACGCACCTGCCCATCTATGGCGACGGCAAGCAGGTGCGCGATTGGCTCTATGTCGGCGACCATTGTGCCGCCATCCGTCGGGTGCTGCAGTCCGGAAAACCGGGGGAATCCTACAATGTGGGCGGCTGGAACGAGAAGCCGAACATCTCAGTAGTGAAAACCATATGCGCCACCCTGGACAAGCTGCGCCCGCGCAATGACGGCCACTCCTACACCGATCAGATCCGGTTTGTCGCGGACCGGCCGGGACACGACCGGCGCTATGCAATAAACGCAGGCAAGATCGAGCGCGAGCTTGCGTGGAGGCCGGAAGAGAGTTTTGAAACGGGCATCGAAAAGACTATCAACTGGTATCTCAATCATGGCGACTGGGTGGAAAACGTCACCTCCGGCGCCTACCGCGATTGGGTCACCCGCCAGTATGGGACGGCAGAGTGAGAATTCTCGTTACCGGCAGCACCGGCCAGGTCGGGCGTTCCCTGGTTCCGGCACTTTCCCGACTGGGTGAAGTCATCGCGCTCGATCGCGCCACCTGCGACCTGTCCGATCTCGCTGCGATCAATCGTGCTCTCCATGCGGTGCAGCCTGACGTCATCGTCAATCCGGCAGCCTATACTGCCGTGGACAAGGCCGAGACCGAACGCAATGCGGCGTTCGCGGTCAATTCCCGAGCGCCGGGTATGCTGGCCCAACTGGCGGCGGAACGGGGCGTGCCGCTAATTCACTATTCGACCGACTATGTCTATGATGGTCGAAAACCTACGCCCTATGTCGAGGACGATCCCACAAATCCGCTGTCCGTCTATGGCACCAGCAAGCTTGATGGCGAGGAAGAGATTCGCGCTAACCTGCAGCGACATGTCATCCTGCGGACGAGTTGGGTCTTCAGCGAACATGGTACGAACTTCTTAAAGACCATGCTGCGCCTGGGGATGGAGCGTGATACGCTGAACGTCGTGGCGGACCAGATCGGCGCGCCGACGCCGGCCCATTTCATCGCCCAGGCGACCGCCACCATTATTCAGAGGCTGCAGCAAGGCGATGCGCCCTTCGGGACCTATCATCTGGCCAGCGCGGGACAGACCAGCTGGCACGGTTATGCCGAATTCCTACTGACCAACGCGCGCAGACTTGGAATCCCGCTAAAAGTGAATGTGATCAATCCCATTCCCGCCGCGGCCTATCCCGTGCCAGCCGTCCGGCCCGCGAATTCACGGCTCGATACTTCCAAGCTTGCCCGCGACTTCGCAATCACACCGCCACCGTGGCAGGATGGCGTCGTTCAGGTTCTGGAGCGTCTGTCCGCCTCATGACTCAAGCGCGCAAAGGTATCATTCTGGCCGGTGGTTCCGGGACC
>ERZ778023.1615-NODE-1615-length-33896-cov-54.385922_pt1 | contig 33896 bp, 26 predicted proteins | sample MGYA00375753_ERZ778023 | MGnify/ENA primary metagenome ERZ778023 (study PRJEB29350, sample SAMN05389822) | bioreactor metagenome | isolation source: Ammonium sulfate bioreactor | place: South Africa: University of Cape Town | collected 2014-04-04 ... | reverse complement strand
TGGTTCAATTGTAGAATTAGTTGGTTTCGATGGAAATGATTGCTGTTGTTGTTGTGAATATTGTTGTTGATGATGTATTTGCTGTTGATACATCATCGGATATTGTTGTTGAGGATAATACGACATATTACCACTATTAGATCCTGAACCTGGATAAGCAGCATGAGTCATGGACATCGATTGATGAGGTTGTGTTGGATATGAAGATGGTGGCTGTTGATAATGATGACTCATTGAATACGAGTGCATAGGCATACTTGGAGGAGGCGCATATCCACCTACACAACAATCAATAGTTAAAACTTTCGTAAAGATGTGTTTAAAATCTTATCTTACTTGGATTATTGTGTGAATGAGGATTTCCAGTGTTTGATTGACTAGGATACATTGAATACTGTTGTTGCTGTTGTTGTTGTTGTTGATGATGATGTTGAGAATCCATCGATGTATTCATATATTTTTGTTTCATATATGTTGCTGATTGATTTGTAGATGAAGCTGATGATGAGACACCACTATCGGCAGTTGAAGGTGTAGACGGTGATGGTCGATAATCAGTATTGTTTTCTTTATGTTTAGCAAGATGATATTGAAGACCTGGTTTAGTTTTATATCGTGCAGGACAAAATTCACAAACATAAGGCAACTCAGCAAGTGTATACTGTTGACGACGATTACTAGCTGGAGGTGTGTTACTATTTGATCCATTACCACCAATACCTGAAATCATGAACGTAAGAAGAGTATTTTAAAAAAAATAGAACGAATCTACTATTGATAATTACCGTTCTTTCTTGTTCCACTATGAGATATTCGTTTAGCTAAACCACCTCGTTTACCACGTGTTCCTGAAGAAGAAACAGGCGATGGTGGACCGCCAGGTGTTCCTGGTCCAGTACTACCATAATCATCGTAATCTAAATCATTGGGATCATCATCACCATCGAGAAGATAAGTACTCGAATGAAGATGATGATGATTATGTGTTGTATTATGCTGTGGCCAATGAGGTTGTTGAGGTTGAACAAGACCAGTCAAGGGTGGCGGCGGTGGTGCTGCTGCTGTTGCTGATGATTGAGATGAATCATCACTGGATCCACCTGTAAATCGACCATTTGTTGCAGCAGGATTTTCAATTGTTGATATGGTGTGAAGATCTGCATCTGACATTCCTAAATAAATCGCAAAAAAAACAAGAAAATGTCTAGAATTGTTTTTATTCTATTTAATCGATAGACGTACCAAGACTTCCAGCTCTTAAAATGACTCGAGGATCATCATTAGCTGAATTTGCTGTTGAACCATTCACAACATCCGTTTTTAATGGTGATGAAATCGATTGTTGATCGATCGTTCCATTTGTATTGACTAGTGCTTGAGATTGAACTGTTGTCACTGTTGTTATTGTTGATGAACGTGGTCGTCGTTTAAACCATGATTTTCGTGCGTACAAAGCTACTTGATCCGAACGAGTTGATATCATACGTTGAGTAGGTTGTCTCCATAGAAAATGTTGCGTTGGTGTTTGAATAATATGAGTTTGAGAATCGACAAACGGTAATCGCAATCGAAGACGTCGTTCACGTAAAAGACGAGCATTAAATTTATTTACACTCGACACCGCATCTGAATAGGAACCTTCGGAACCAAAAGCTCGTACAACACGTGATGGCACCAGATCAATCATTCTCTTTTCAAGAAAAATTCTTCACAATCAAACTAAATCTATAGACAGTTCATCTGAAAAATCCACAAAACGTATATCACTTAAAAATTAGCTTTTACTATTCTACTCTGCTCATCATTAGTCTCACATGTTGTCATTCGATTCGATTATGTATGCATGTGCTGGTTAGTTATCACGAAGGAACCAATAAAAAATGTGAACCTCTATCGAAGATGCCATCGTGTATAGAGAGCGCTTGCTTGCATGCTCAATTCCTTCACATCTTATTTGTCGATGAAATGAACGAATATGAAAAAAGAGAGGCTTTTCTCTTCTTCTACTTCTACTTGTTTAACCCTTTGTTTCTCTCTTTTCTTTTCCATCTACGAATAAACTTATATACGCAGATATACATTTTTCTAATCTAATCTAATCTAATCACAACAATGGTGACCTACAGTATTAAACAATTAATGGGTCTTTGCTCAGATTATGCACTCGATGCAGAAGTTCAAAAGATTCTGTTTTCATTAGATCTTTGGATTCCAAAAGCTGCTCGAGTATGTCCTCCGTCATTTGTAAATCTTCATAAATTTCAATCGATTTCTCTCCTCATTTAGGAAATACAAATTGATAATGTAGCTCAACAACGACATGTCTCAGGTGGTTTCTCAGGATTGAATCGTGCTAGGTTAGTTTATCTTGTCGTCACAAAAATTCAACTAAAATTTCGTTGATTTCAATCTAGATCTCCAAATAGAACTGATGTTTCAACAAGTAATACCAATGTGAACAATAGATTACGTCGTACATTAGCATCACGATCTATGTCCGCTGAAGTATTTCATAGTTCAACTGATACAGGATATCATTCATCAATATGGAGAAATGAGTAGGACAATTTGATGAGACTTTTGTATCTTATTTTTTATATGATTAGTTCACGTGATTCGAATAAAACAAATAATTCAACATTGCCAAAGAAATCTGAAGAACAATTACAAGTTAAATTAATGACGATCAGTGAAAGTGGAGAAAATGAAGATAAAACTGCTGAACAATCAACAATCAGTCAGTTGAATAAAGATCTTACTTTAACAACAACAACATTAGATTGGACATCGAACGAGTAACGGAAAATTTCGAAACAATCTTTGTATAGTTTCGTTTTTTTAAATTTTCTTCTAGTAACGATTTATCGGCTGAAACAAATCGAGCAAATATCGATGCACTTTTCGAATTAAGTGTTCGAGCTGATTCAGCTTTAAAAACAGCTCTCTGTGAAAATGTTGTACCATTAGTATCGAGCAATAATAGTGATCGACTTACTCTCCGTAAGAGTGTGAGCGTAATGAATCAAAAACAGAAAGTTGGCAGTGGTCGTTCGCTTGTACGTGCAAAATCGGACATGGTTGGAGCTGATACAAGGTTATTATTTTTATGATTCAATTTAAAAAAGAAATAATATTTCATATTTTAGTCGAAAACGTGCGTTGACACACATAGCTCGTGCGTCTGAACGATATTTCAATGATGATCCAAAGATAATCGCTGAAATCGAAGAACTCGAAGTCGAATATCTATTTAAGTATGTTCATCAATCATTTTATATTTCGATGAATTTCATTGTGAATATTTAGTTACATTCGTCATTTGAAAACATTTCCAAAATATGCAAATATGTCTGAAGATGAAATCTTACGAGAAGTCGAAAGTGATCCACATACATTACGTCAACGAACAAAAGAAATTTTAAAAGGCAAAATGTCAGAGTCCTATGCGGCCTATATTGCTAAATATCCAGTCAAGTAAAACGAAAGAATTTCGTTTGTTTTTGTGATTTAAATTTGTTCTGCTTGCATTCAATAGAAAACAACGTCATCGTGAACATCCAACATCACCAAATAAATATCGTAAATGTTCTCGTCGATGTTTCGATGGACAATTGCGAACATGGCGTCGTAATCTACATCAATTCGATGAAAATCACGATCATAATAAACAAGATTTGGAAGAACTCAACGAACAACCAATAACAATCTCTTAAAATCTAACTCTCATTATTCTTTTTCGCTATTTAATGATCAAGCTGTTCGAATTGTTTAAATGCGCTTTTTCATTTCTAGTCAGATACTATTAAAAAAAAGACCCCAAAAGGCAACAATCTATGATATTTGATGTACAGCTGACATGCTTATGTATTTGTATTTTTCTTTCTTCTTTTGTTATATTTTTCTATATGATGGATATTTTTTCTTATATAATACAAATACAAAGTTTTCTTAGCATTTTATCAGATTCGAGATTTGCAATCGATGAAAAAAAAGAGGATGAGATCACTTTTGTTAATCTTATCGTTCGTTACGATCGAAGAACTACAAATATTATGCAAATCTTAAACGATTTTGTTTTTCAAAGTCTTCTATGAGAAAAGTTTGTTTAAAGAAAACAACAGCATAGAAGAGACAATACATAATTACTTCTCACATTTCTTTTATTAGATTTGTTTTCTCGGCGTATTGTCTTTCTTTTGTTTAAGATCAATTGAGTTTCTTCATGTACGTACGTGTGTGTCTATCTTTTTTCTCTCATTACCGCTGTAGACTGAGAAAAGAACGAAGGATCAGATGTTGTTTCTTACTCTCATTATATGATCCTTAGATAAACTAATCGAACCTTACCTATCGCACATATATACGTGTTCCGCCTCCGGCTCGACAAATGTAGATACATATCTATTGTGCACACACATTGTAAACATCAGTAGTTATACGAGAGACAATATATCAGTTGACCTCATACAAGTGTGTGTCATTTGATCCAAATAGTCATAGTTTTCTTTTTTTTCTTCTGCTGTCTCCTATTGAACAATATCTGACTATGATGGCATGCGTATGTCATCAATAAAAAAATGAGACGATTATTAATAATCACTTATTTCATTGCTCGTGTAAAAGTGACAGTATGAATGTGATGACATTAGTTCAATGGCTACTTATTGTAGTCGCTCAATGGATTTATTTTGTTGATGCAAATTGGATAACAGGTAAATAGAAATGATAATGATGACGATTATCATCATCATATGCATCGATCGTTTCCAATCAATTTAGGCAATCTTTGCTGGTCAATGCCGTGTATGAACGGTGGCTCATGTTTTGGATCAGCTTATACTTATCTTTGTGTTTGTCCTGTTAATTACAGTGGTGCTCTATGTGAAAAACGTCTTGGTATAATCGATTTTAGTTTTCGGTTAAATGTGTTGATGTTCATTTTCTTTAGGTATTTGCCAAGAAAATCCGTGTGGTAATCGAGGTTTATGTGTAGAAACAGGTTTAACTTCATTCGAATGTCGATGCTATTTCGATTATATGGGTCCTTTATGTGAAGAACATGTTCCTAAAAACGATGCTTCCGTTTGGTCGTGTAAGTTCGAACAATTCGAATTTTTTTATATCTACGAGTCTTTTTTTTAGCACTTCTGCCTGCACATACACGAGTTTTATTCGATATTTTACAAGAAGCATATCGTACTAAAGCTCACGGCAGATCATCAAATAGTTTCAATAGTGTTCAAAATGATTTTTCATCTTCGCCAACAACTACTCTCGCGCCTGAGATTCTTACAACCTCTCCAATCGATACGACAAAAGTCGAACATGTTATTCCAGCTAATGCAATTCAACTTGAAAATATTTTTCCTGAGACAAACATTGCATTTGAATCGAATACATCGACACAAATTTCACCGATAACAACTGAACAAAATGATTATATCGATGAAACAAGTTTTTCTCTTGATACAACAACAGATACATTACAAACATCAACTATCGAAAACATAATAACAGTATCAACAGAACAATATCAAACTACTGATTTTAATACTACAGAAACACAACAGTTTGACGATACTACTGAATTGGATAATACAACAACAACAACAACAACAACAGTTTCTACTGAATGGACAAGTGATTATTTCGAAAATTCTACTGATAGTTTAACTACAGAAATGCTATATAATAATTTAACTGAAACAATGATTTATACAACTGATAGTGAAGATATTATCGATAGTACATCGCTTGAAATCATGAATTCAACTGATGATTATCAATACATGTCATCTGAACAAATGGTTACTTCAACTTCAAATCCAACTGAACAGATATTTACTACTGAAAATGTCTTTGAAACAACTGACATTTCTCAAAATGTTCAAAGTCAATTGCTGTTAAAATTATGTCAACAATTAATCGCACATATTCTGCCTAATATTTCATCGTCAGCTGCTATTGAAACTGCTCTAAATCTTGTGTCAAGTACAGCATCATCTGATCAAAACTCCACTGAAGCTCTTGTCTCCTGGCTTAAAGAAAAATTGAGTACATCTGTATCATCATCATCATCACCACCACCAACAACAACAACAACTACTACTACTACTACTACTGAAGCTACCACCACTACAAAAATATCAACAACAACAGCATTTCAATCGTCTTTACCATCTTTATTAATTAAACAAAAGAAACTTTCATTAGTTCCATTACAACGAGTAGACATGGATGATGCGCTCTATCAAATGAGCGATAATATAGACAGTGAAAATTAGTTAGAGTCAGTTAGATAATTAAACTATGATATCAAGCGAACAGATTGTTGTTATCGCTGAGTTTTTACATAAATAACACCTACTTTAGCATATATTATCTCATGTTTGAAGTCTACAAAGTCTTTTCTCTTTTTTCCCTATCTCTTTCTTTTTCTCTCTCTCTCATTTGTTTAAATTGAATATATAGAATTTAATAAATATTGATAACTGCCTACAGATAAATTGCGCTTAACTTAAAACCACGATTTCCAGTGTCTATCAATGTAGGTGGTAAATAAACTTGTGAAGATACACCGTATGATTTTATTTGCAAGAATTATTTATTTCAAATTCACGATCACCTGTGTTTAATTAATAGACGTACAAAGATATATATATTCGTGCCATGAAAGACTAATGTATAAAAAAAAGTAGATTAACATTTTTTTTCACAAGTCTCATTCACATTTTCGTGTATAATCAACATTTGTCATGCAAACAATTCGATTGGACAAATATTACAGAGATTATCGTTATTTGTTGTTGAACAACATCGAAATGAAAACCAATCAACTATTAAAATTTGACACATTTACATTTAATACAACACTTTTATCGACGGCTGCCATCTGACATATTACTAACGTGAATCTATGGGGAAATATGCGAGCAGGATTGATTAAAAACTCAATTCGATCCTCTATTTATTGATAGTATATATAAAATCAAGTTGTTCATAAAAAAAACCTCCCAGAATTATTAGTCTGAACTATTTTCTTTCTTTCGTTTTGTTTTCCAGATTAATCCTCATTTGAACCTCAAACAGAAATCAGTTAACTATGAATAATTCAATTGCTTTCGTTACTTTTGCTTTTGCTTTACTATTCTCAAATGCCATATTAACCGTGCAATCACGTTCGGGTCCATTCGAATTATACGATGACGAATCAACGGGATCAAAAGTCTATATGGTTCTTCCAACAGAAACCGATTTCACTTGGTTAAAAAATTCTCTGTCATCATCAGTACATCCAATACCCGATCGTAAGTTCTTTTAAAAATGTGCCGTTATTTTCTTCGAAATCTTTTATTTTTAGAACGTCTACGACGTGGATGGGGTGGTGGTAGACGACGTCGATCAATTAGCATTGAAGATAGAAATCTAATGTCTGCATAAACATTTTTGCGTGTATTGTCAATTTCACTAAGCTTCGATGCTAAACTATTAAAAATAAACATCCAATTTTCTCTCATTCGGTTTTTTTCTTCTATCGACTGAAAAGAAAAGAAAAAAGCGTCACGATAGAGTTATACGTGTCCTTCGTGTAACAAGCTGATGGGTGTATAAAACGATTTCAATCGTCATTTAATAACACACCCAATACATTCTAAATGAGTTTTTGAATATAACTCAAACCTAACATAGCAGTTTCTTTTTTTCTTCTTCCTTTCATCGACTTTGTGGTCAACATATATTATTTTACTCGATATTTTCATATATGACTTTACACATAAAAAAAGACATTATATCAATTTAAATACATTTTCTTTTCTTAAAATATGTATCGGTACTATTCAGATTCGGATGATGAATATGCTGTTTCTCGCCGAAGATCTGATAGTGTACAAGCATCAGGTTGGCAATCTCCGTTGCAAACAACCTCATCATCATCACCTCCATCATCTGTAACACGAATTGTTGTTGAACCACCATTTGGTTCACGAAAATGTGATTATAGTATTGATAAATCACAACGTGGCCGGTTGGTTATCACTGCACGTCGTCGACCGACAGATTCGTCAAATCAGAAAAAACAGGTTGCTGTACAAACATTCACCATACCGCTTGATGCCGATGTCGATCAATTGCAATCTCGTATTGAACACGACACAAACCGTTTAATCATCGAAATACCTCGTACACAACAACGACAACAAAAACGTCGACAATCTCGTACAGTCCTACAAAATACATCGTATACTGATGCGAATAATCGTAGTAGTCGTTTATTACGTTCGCCCGATGTCGAACGTATGTTAACTTCGCCAACGAGTGCACCAAATTTGATTCGTGATGAAACAAGATCAAATACGAAAGCTTCGGATACGAAAAGAAAACTTGAATATCGTATTGACTGTCGTGGTTATAATGCCGATGAATTGGAAGTATTCATTCAAGGTCGAGATTTAATGGTTCAAGGCAAAACAAAAACATCGACATCATCCGATCCAACTCAACAACGTGTTTCGAAGAAATTCACACGAAAAATTACATTACCAAATACAGTCGATCTTGTCAATGTTGTTTCCTATCTCGAACAAGGAGAATTACGTATCGAAGCGCCACTTAAACGAGGTGTTTACTACACTGATGAAGAAATTATCATTCCAGGACCACCACCAACATCGACTCGTACAGCAACTTCACTGACATCTAATTTTGAAAATCGTGTTCGATCGCCATCGCCCGTACAAACTCGTTCTCAACATTTTCGACGAAATGAACGTACGACTCGTCGTCGTGATTACGATCGTTCGAATCATCGACGAGTATCGAGTCCTATGCGACGTGTACGCTCCATTGAAAGTCAACGGTATCCGTACTATATTTCGTCGCGTGATCTCGACGAAGCCGATGAAGACAATGAAGCATATGCTGTTATCCATCGACGATCGATTTATTCACCAGCAAATACGCCTAAGAATGATACGAGAACATCAGTGATTAGTCGTCGAAGTGAGCATCATTCGGATGATGATAATGAACTCAAATTTTGAGAGAGAAAGATCTCATTCATTGAGAATTTTATTTTAAAATAAAACTTATCCGAAATAGATTCTTGTTTCTGTTAGACTAGTAAAATATTTATTTATATGACAATTGATTAACTTCATCAAATTGTACAATGTAAAGAAAACAAACAAACCAACAAAAATAAGATAAATATCGATATCTGAATTTCATAGTGTCATCATGCGAATATTGTTTTATTATTATTGACTGCGACGAACGAAGTAAATCATCAGACCAGCTGCTATCATTCCCGAGAGAAAAATGCCAAGATTTGCTATATGAGATTGTGGAACAACATCTCGCAAAATAATCAACTAAAAAATAATCCAACACTTTCAACAATAAAAAAAAAAGAAAGTGATAATCAACTTACCCAACCACCTTTGCGTACAATCCATGGTGCGACAATTTCCCGAACAAACCGAACGGTCCATTCGATCAAAACATGAAACATGTCCGATGGTTGATCTTCGAGTGACTACAAAGCAAATCGATCATTGAAGTACTTTGTTTTTCTTCTCATTACTTTCAAAATAAGTTTGTATGTGAAATAGAAAAGTATTACAATACGTCCCCAATTATAAATACCATCGGAGAAAACTTCTCGAGCAACAGCGCTGAACGTTTCATAAGGACTATTGATTGGTACTTGATCGACTAAGCTGCAACAAACTAATGAGCATAACAATTATGACGAAAATAAAAAATGTTTACGTTCGAATTCGCTGATCTGCATCGAGTTCATCGCCGATGATGCGTAATCGTTGAGCAATTTGTTGGATTTGTCGATATTGTGGAACTAAATGGATGAGTTTCACAAAAAATCGAACGAGCAGGTAACCAACTAGAGTTTCTTACGTGTCGAGAGATTAACATCAATAATCGGTCGAACAAGACCGATGTCAATTCCATCTTCCGATGCTCGTTCAAGAATAAATTCTTCGAGAATATATCGAGTCTCTTGAGTTACATCTTCAACACTTTTTTTATACGGTGCACTATCATTATAATCCGTTGCTAGATTAAAACAAATAGGTTATTTTCAATTTCAAACTTTTCTTGTTTCAATTCAAACTACATACGAATATAAGGTACGGGTGCGAAACGCATCGAATGAATTTCCGAGATGCTCGATGATGACGATGGCATTTAGTTCGATTGACCGATTTTACTACTATTTCAGAGAAAAAAGGAAGGAAATGAACGAAGAGAGAGAGAGAGAACAAAGCCACACTCATTAATCCAATCAGATGATCAGTAGATGTCACCTAGTCTGTTTTCAACATCGAGATATTTAAAAAATACATAGACGTATATATATTTATATACTGTTGATCAAATCGAAACATAAGAGACAAAAAAGATGTATTCTATAAAAGTTATATTCATCGAAATCATATTTGTTTGTTTTTATCATTATAATTCAGTCACTGGTACAGTTGATTGTTGTAGAGCAGATGATGATGTTGATGACGAAAGTTTTCGTGTTGGATCAGTGTTATAATATTGAACATGAATGGAAATTAGACTTTTACACCAAGTCGACGCATCTTGCTCAGGATCGATTAAATGATACGTTCGACCGGGCTTAAAAAAATCGATTCGTCATATTATACAAAATCAATTGAATAGAAAACGAGATTTACCACGTGAATATGAAATGTTTTCATATCTTTTTGTTCAATTCGTAAATCTGCTGTCCTGCAAAACAAGAAAACATCAATTTTATTCTCCTGAAATTTCTTTTTAACTGACCAAGATATCGTGCCTTTCAATTCCATGTTCTCGGGATCGACGTAGTAGATTGCTGGTCCTTCAGTAATCAGGAACATTCGTCGTTTAGCAAAGAGACCCTTGAGGAGGACAACCGAATTAGCAAACAACAAATCGTCATGCATATTCAATCAATACCTTTTTCTTATCAAGAATTCCTTGCCGAAAGATCAGATTGTTTTGAACGAATTTATGATAGGCATTATTCGCTGCTTGTTCAGATAGATTTATTGCGTGATCAGGTATTTGAACTCTATATGTGTGAAACAAAAAGATAATATTCGATCGACGAAACGAATAATTAGAATTCGTCTACCGTCGAGCAACTATATGACTATCAGTCATTTTGAAAGAATTGTTCGATGATAGAGAATCGAATGTTGATGATGCCGAACTTCGGTTATCTAATTGTTGCGAATTGGAAGTTTCATTCGAACGAATAACATTAGCTGAATTCGTTATCAAACCATCGATTTCAGCTGACAGATCAGTCGCCATATTTAAACCAATCAAACGAGCTTCGACACGTTCGTCAAAACCCGATGACATCATCTGCAACTGTTTAGAACAAAAGAAAGAAAAACAAATATGTACATATCGTACGAAAAGGACAAAAATAAAAATTTTACCTCGTCATCAGTAAGTTTCGGCCTCGAACAAAGTTGAGACTTAACTGGAAGTGGCGATGGTTGATTCAATAGATTTCCCCATTTTGTTTCGTAATTATATCGATTAAAAAATCCATGTGTTTTCAACTTATCCATGCCACCTGTTTCTTTACTACCCAAACGATCTCGTGGATCTAATTTCTATAAATTCAAACAAACAAAACAATCGACACATAAATCAACATCGAACACGTACAACTAAATTCTGCACTAAATCACTAAGTAATGTTGGTAGATCGTTCGATAAATTATACGAGACTCGAACGACTGAATTTATAATTTCATATTCATGACTAAATTAATTTCGAATGAAAATATTTGTTTAGTTTTGGAAAACTCAAAAAACAACGAACGTTCCACGAAATAAATGTTTGCCAGTTGCCATTTGATAGATAATACAGCCTAATGCCCATAGATCAGATCTAGAGAATTCAAATAAAATCCATTACAAAACAAGAGAATAATTCAATGACCAACCCAAAATGAATATCACCACGTTTAAGAATTTCCGGTGCTACAAATTGCGCCGTGCCAACAAATGAATTCGTTCGTCGGACAGATTTTTCATCTCCAGCAGGAATATTAGTTTGAAAATGAGCTAGAAAACAAAGCGAATTTCTCATCACAATGAATTCAACATTCGTTTCTCCTACATTCAGTGCTGTCAATGATAATACCGGTACCGAAATCCGTTAATTGAATATGCATATCATCGGTGAGGAGAATATTTTCTGGCTAGAAAACAAAATCGAATGTGTTTTTTGCATAGTTTTGAATGATTCGTCAATGTCTACTTTGAGATCTCGATGAATTATCTGTCGATTTTGTAAATGTTCAAGTGCTTCGATCAATTCAGCAGCATAGAAACGCACGATATCTTCTTGGAAATGACCAGCTGTATTTATATATTGAAGAAGATCTCCGTTTGGACAATATGTCAAACCAAAATCTAAATTTAGTTTAGTGTTTTTTTTATTATTTTGAATGAAATATTTCTTCGAAATCAAATTTACAAAGTGTTTTCTCATCTTGGAATGTACAATAGAGTTTAACTGAATAAGCACAATCGTTTAAACGTGCGAGAATATCTTTTTCTCGAAAGATTTGAGATTTTTTTTTCAATCGTGTGATTAAATCTTTGCTAACAGCTTTAACTAAACAAAAGAAAGAAAGAAATGAACACAATTCAACAACTAGGAAACAAATACTAACTTGCTAATTCACGATTTGTTGATGCTTCAACAGCGAAGAACACCTACAACAATGATTAAAGAAGAATTCTCAATTGTTATGAAGAAAAAAGAAAGACCCTACAGTTGAATAAGATCCACTGCCAATTTCTTTGACAAATTTAAAATCGTTAACTGTTTTCTTAGGTAGACGCGATGAACTCGAACTCTGGGTTGCCATTGTTATTGTTTCGTTTGTAATCGTAGTTAAAAAAAGAAAAACTCATTAAACGTCACTAGAAAGAAAACAGAAAGAAGACGATGAAGGAGAAAAAAAAGAACATCGAACAAACGATTCCTTTGATTCGTTGATTTTGTTAACCAATCGAACATGACGTGTCTTGCATTTGATTGTTTTTTGTTAGTTATTTACTACCTGAATTTCGTCAGTTTAGAAGAGAAAAATAATGTCAATCGAAAAATTAGAAACCATCGACGAATTACAATCGAAACTTCTCAATGCCTATCGAGAAAAATTTCCAAATGATCGACCAAATATTTGTGCATTTGCACCGGGACGTGCCAATTTAATTGGTGAACATTCAGATTATAATCATACATTCGTATTTCCAATGGGTATAGCAGCGGGAACGATGGTGCTTGGCAGTGAAATCAATGACGAAAATGATAAAACTTGTTATTTTCAAACATTGTCAGGTGAATTTTGGAAGACAGTGAAATGAAAATATTATAATTTTTCGATTGAATAGATGATATTGAAGAAGATCAATCGTTTGAAATCAATCAAACCGATGAAATTACTCGATTAGAATCTCCAAAATGGGGTAATTATGTCGTAGGTGTACTCGCTCTATTCTTACAACGTATTAAACCAAATAAAAAGAAAGGTTTTCGTGCACTCATTGCCACATCAGTACCGATTGGTGGTGGCTTAAGTTCATCAGCATCAATCGAAGTTGCAGTGTGCACATTTCTCGAAATACTCTACAAAAACGCATATGCACTCGATTTACAATTAACAAAAATCGAAAAAGCTTTGCTATGTTGTAAAGCTGAACAAGACTATGCTAATGTTCCATGTGGTGTCATGGATCAATTTGCATCGTGTATGGCCGAAGAAGGTCATGCAGTTTTAGTCGATTGCAAAGATAATACATATCGATTGGTACCATTCAACGACAAAGATGTTTGCTTATTAGTAACAAATTCGAACGTGAAACATGAATTGACTTCGGGAAAATTTGCTGAAAATGTTCAACTTTGTCAAGATGCAGCGAAAGCAATGGGTAAACAAACAAAAAAAAATGATAGAAGAAACTTTTTATTTGAATATTTAGCTCATAACAATCTTCGTGATGTGGCGAATGTCGAAGAACTTGATACATATCGAGATAAAATGCCTAAACTAGCTTATAAACGAGCTCGACATGTTGTTACTGAAATGCAACGAACACAAGCGGGTGCACAAGCGATTGAAAACAGTGATTATAAACAATTCGGTCAATTAATGTATGAAAGTCACGCATCGTTACAGAACGATTTTCAAGTTTCTTGTGAAGAATTAGATCAACTCGTTGAATTAGCTCGAGGAGTTGACGGTGTTTATGGTTCCCGGATGACTGGTGCTGGTTTTGGTAGGATAGAAATATTTGATCGATTTTTGATTTCGTTTTACACGGTTTTTGTTTAGGTGGATGTACGGTGACATTAGTAAAAAAATCTGCAATACAAAAATGTATTGATACGATTGCAAAGGGTTACAAAGGCGAAGCAACTTTTTACGTATTCGAGCCAACTGATGGTGCTCGTGAAGTTCAGATAAAATTTTAATTTACTTGTTTTGAATATTTTTTTATACTCAAGCTAATGAATAATCATTCCAGCAATTGAATTTTGATATTGACAATTTTATTTTAGATAAATAATTATGGATGAGAAATCATTAACAGTCGCTAAAACGACTACGAATTCGATAAAAGATGTCGATGTTTTTCGAAAACCATTACCTCCTGCACCGATTGGCACTCAAACTCCATCGTCTCGTCGTGAAAAACGAAAGATTCTCGAAGAAGAAAAATTCGTTCAAGATCTCGGACATATCATTGAACGAGATTTTTTCCCCGATATAAAACGTCTGCGTGCACAGGAAAAATATCTAACTGCAATCGAGAAGAATGATATAGCTACGTTGAGAGAACTCTACGCCAAGTACAGCATACATCGAGGTCCAACACCTTCACCTGCTATGCTTAATCAACACGGTAATTTGAGAATATGAAGAATTTTCGATTTATGATCGTGAAGGTTTTATTTTAGATACACCATCGAGTTCGTTTGAAACACCGGTTAATCGAGGTTCAGATACACCGAAAGTGGTGAAAGATGATGGATTCGATGATTTACCATCGCAACGTAATGAAGATGATGATGATGATGACGACAAACAATCGACAATATCAACGAGACGAAGTACGTCGTTTAAATTTGTTAATTTGAAAAAAAAAGGATCAACTTTTTTCCTTTAGAAAAAGCTCGTGATCTTCGTCTTGATCAATATCTTTCTTTGAATACAAGCGAAGATAACAGTTCATTCGAACAGATTATGAAAGAATCCGAGAAAAAACAACGTGCTAAAGTCCATCAAGCCTGGCTCTATGATCAACAAGCACTAACACATTCAGTACGTCATTTTCGAATTTCTTTCTCCAATAATTCGATTTATTATTTACAGAGTAGTGGCAATCAACCAGTTCATCAATTACCTGTTCCATCAATCGAAGAACAAGTAAAAACGAACAATCCCGATGCAATAGAATTCTGGCCTTATACAGTCAGAAACGCAGTCATGTACATTCCCGATGGTAAATTAACAAAATCTTAAATCGATTATTCTCAATAATTTCCTTGGTGTTTTAGGTGCCAAATTAACTGCTGAAGAAAAAATCGAACAAGCCAAACATGTTCGTACGATTCATCACGGAAATACTCGTTTGGATGTTGATCCATTTGCCAAACCTAGTTCATCTCGTATGTCGACTCCTGCACGAACGAATCTTCCGGGCAATCCTCGAATCGATATAAATGGTCAAGAAATAAAAAATACCGGAACTCCACAAGTCAATGGCTACGGTTTTGTTGTGACGCCATCGCCAATGCCTGGCGCACACGGAGATGAATCTCCGATGATGACTTGGGGTCAAATCGAAGGCACACCGTTTTGTTTGGATGCAGGCAATGAAACACCGCTTGTTGCCGATAATGGACCGCAATTTAAAATGATCGAAACGCCATTACGTGAACAATTAGCTATGGAATTAGTCGAGAAAAATGCAGCTCAACATCGAAAGAAAAAACTCGAAGCTATGAAAACGATCAATAAGAATTTTTCATCGACATCAAGTTCCAAACAATCGAAAGAATCATTGATGACGTCGATGAGTCCAGCAGCTCAACGTTTACTAACCAATCGTCTTGGCATTCAACGATCACAATCAACGAGTTCACAACGACAAAATCCTCTAACACCATCGCCTCTTGTACGTACACCAAGAACACCATTAAACGTCGGAATTGTTAAACATTCAACACGTACACCGAGCATTTCATCGACGGATACAAGTGGTCTAACCGATAATCTTCTCAATTTAAAACGATAGAATTGTTCTGTTGTTTTTTTACTAAATGTATATATATATATATTCACTATGATTGTTAAGAGATACAGCAAATAAAACTGGCCGATCCTATCATCAGTTCAATAGTTTGACGTTTATGATCAAGCATCGACGAGAGTTGTGCTTTCTTTTAATTGAAAATGACAAATGTTTGAATGAGGTTTCAAATGATTATTCGACTGTATTTTTCTCTCTTGAACATTGTCACAAACCGATGATGACATGCAATTATTTATTCATTCCACTTCAGACAGTCTCCTCTACTTGAACGTGTGTACATATGTTCTTCTTTGTCTTTGATCTCAATATAAAAGTGCAGCTTTTCTCTTCGGTTTTTTTGTGTGTGTATGTACTAAATGAGTGAACAATCATTGTGATGAAAATATAAGAAATGATCGCATGTATAAAATTCATTCTATGACATCAGACATGAACATTATGTAAGTCTTCGTCAATTGCTGATAAAACTTTGAGTCAATGCTTGTCTATCATTTTCATATTCACGTTTGCCTCTCACTATTGGCATGTATTTATATACGTGTATATACATACAATACTTTGCGAAATAAAACCGAACAAGAATGAGAGAGAGAGAGAATGAAAGAAAAAAAAATAGGAGGAGAGAATCATTTTTTTTCGGCTTGTGAAGTATGTGTATGTGTATATGTGTGTCTTTATCTGTACAAAAGAAGAAAAAGAAAATGAGTGAAGAGTTTTGAATTACATGTACTTCAACTATATACAACGTTCATCAGTGTTTGTGTGCCCACATATAAACTCTTTGCCCGTTCTTATCACAGTCATTCATTTTTTTTCTTGTTCGACTCCAACTGGCACCTAAGTGGTGGAAGCGAACCTACGATTGACGGTGTACACGCACGCATTCGAAGAAAAAAAACACAACAAGTTTCGTCTTCAAAATGATGAGTTGTATATTATTCTTTAATTTTATTCTATTACTACTCTCGATAACACTTTTAATCTTGGGTGTAACAACATCGAGATGGCTCGTATTCAATGATGACAATACAAATCATTACACGAACGAACGTTCACTTGGTATTATCTCATCATGTCAACGACTCTATCGTCAAGGAAACACAGATCAATATTTAACAATAAATAATTTAACTGGAACAAATTTAATGAATAGTATTTATGATGATGCGTATGTTTGCTATAATCGTCTACTTAAATGGCATAATACGTCGATAAATGGACCTGAATTATTAGGTAAGATAAGGCGACATTTGACTATTTATTCGCAATCAATATACATACGAATATGTATAGTTTATTTGAGATAAATTTGAATAGATCTATACTCGATTCGACTTTATGCATTGAAACTTAATTCTCTCTATTCTATTTGTCAATATTGAACAGTCTTAGTCGCGATATGAATGTCAATAGACAGATTGTTGATACTGATATTTATATACTTGTATTTTTAGACTATCAGAAAGTGTTGATTGGAGTCTCATTTGCTTGTGTTTTCATTTCATTAATTGCACTATTATTATCTCAAGTAATTCAAACTCATGCATCATTTCATGATCTTCAATTTTCAAAACGAATGATCGAATGTCTATTAATTGCAAATATTCTATCTGGTAGATTGTGAAAATTATAATCAACTTTTCATGATTGTCTTTTGCTTTCAGTTGTCTTAGCTTTGGTTACATTAGCTTTGTTTCTCGGTTTCGAACGACTCCAAACGATCACTGCATACGGTTTTTCATTTTGGTCGTTCGTTGCTGGAACATGTTGCGTATTTATTAGTTGTATTCTCACGGCTGTTTATCGTATCGATGTTGAATTCGAATTTCGTCGATATCGTCATGAATCCGTTGCTACACTCTGCTAAAAGAAAACAAACTCATTGAAATTCTCATTTTAATATTGTACTGTTCTTTTTTTTTCGTTGTTGCTGTTGTTGTTTTTTTTATATTTAAAACTAGATCTTTGAATTGAGTAGACATTCTTCTGTTTCGCGGAAGGAGAAAAAGCCTGAAGTATAATACAGTTTTATTTACTAACATTATTATGTAAAATATTGAATAGCAGTAACTCAAAGCAGCACGTGGTTGGTATTTTTTTTTCTTCTCTTTCGACAAACGATAATAAAAACATTTGTGCATGTCAAGAAGAAAAGAAAAGAAAGGAAAAAGAAGAGAAGCGATCGTATACAATTTGGAAAAAAGGAAATATTTCGCTACGTGTTTTGTTTTTGATTTAGCAAGTCATGCCTGGCATGTAAGTCTTTAACTAAATAGGATCAGCAAATCTTTATTATTTCATTAGAGAAATAACCGATATCGACGACAAAACAGTTCGATTTTCGTTGACAAATGGTTCGTTAGATGTAACTGTACGAAATGGAGATTTAAGTTGCGAATCATGTGATGCGATTGTCAATCCAACCAATGTGTCAATGCGTCCTGATGGCGGATTAGATACAATTATACATCAACATATGGGTCAATTTTTTACAGATCAAGTCGTTGCTATTCATCAAGAAATGAAAAATGGATCTTGTCCACGAGGACAATCGAGAATCTTCATAGCAAAATTCAATCGAGAAGAAAACGATCCACGTTTTATTATAAGTACAGTTGGACCAGTTTATACTGAAGCTGAAAAAGATCGTGCTGGCTTTCTTCTACAATCATGTTATCATACATCGTTAGCTCTAGCCAATCTGTATCAACTGTCATCCATTGCTTATCCAGCAATCTCGTGTGGAGCAAATCAATTTCCACCGAATGAAGCTGCTCGTATAGCCATTGAATCTGTAAGAAATTATTCGTATAATGTACGAGATGTTCGATTTGTTTTACATGATCCAACCATATTCAAAATCTTTGTACAAGAATGGACAGATTATGCTAATCAAATCACGATTAACACCGAACAAACAAGTGTATCGAATGGAAACGTTAAAAAAATACCGCCACCTATACCACCAAAACCATCGCTACGTTATTGTGTTCTTTGTAAAGAACGGCAATTACCTATTGATCAACCATTAATTTGTACTAGTTGCTCAAGCTTAAGACGTCCCGAGTTATTCACTAGATTCCTCGGTAATTTACGTGCGGCTGCTGATGAATCCTATGTTAAACTTGAAAATGAATGTAAAATTTTAAAACCAATTCTCGATCGTTATCCATTGATCTATAATCCTGCCCAAAAATTCGATATAGCCATTCATCCGCGTGATAGTATTGCTGAACATTATCTACAAAATTATTGTGATAAAGAATTTCGAAATGCCATGCCAATGAGTATTGTTGGCGATGGGAATTGTTTTTATAATACATTCGTTAAATTAGGATCAGCAGGCACAACAATCGAAGCATCATCATTGACAGCTGTTGAATTACGAGCACGAAATATTGTTGAACTTGTTGTTAATATTGACAAATACAAATCTCAATATAGTAATCTCGAAACTATTCTCGATCCATTCGAAGAATATGCTCGAAAAGAAATGGTACGCGATACGAATTATGCATCTGTCTGGGATTTTGTAAGTATAGCATCGGTTTTAAATATTCAAGTCAGAAGTATCTATCCGAAAGTAAATGGTGAAGAGGATTTATATTATCATTCTATTAATAACAAATTATACGCTCCATTGTCAAAAGAAAATAGTGTTAATAAACAAATTAACGGGACAAATCCAGCAGAAGTCAAAATACTTTTTTCTCATTGTAATCGACCTTTTCTTACTATATCACTGGTGAAAAAGAAGGAATGGCTGCCGAATCATTTTGTACCTTTGCTTAGTATTTAATAAAAATATTGTTTTTTAGATTTCGAATTTGAATCTAAGTGAAAATTCGTGCACATTTATTTAATATTTCATAAAGGAAGGAAGAAGAAGAAACAAAAGAAAGCACCGGGCTCAAAATTTAGGGTATACAGATACAAAACAAGAACAACAACGATAGAATAAGGCACACACTGTTTTGTTTGTCTCGATTATATGTATATGCATATTTATATATATATTTATAGAGAAAAAAAAATTTAGACTTCAGTTTGAAAAAAAGACGATAATTTCTTGCTTCTCTTCTCGTCGGTTAAATCCGATTCACTTGCATGTCGAAGACGATTTATTGTCAATTGACTTGTTTCCGTTGGTTCGTCGTCATCATCGATTTTCTGACTATTTCGTCTGACTTTTAAACTATCTAATTTTCGTGGATTTAATTTCCATGATGTTGAATTCGATTTCGTTGATGTCGTCGATATTTTCATAGGATCTTGCTCTTTATTTGAATTAGTTGCTTTAAAAAATGATGTCGTTCGGGTGTAAGTTGGCGATGATGAAAGAAGACGAAGTGGCGAACCACTAAGACGAAGACGTTCGATTGTACTCATTCCACCGTTCGTTGTTTTTGTTGATGCTAAAAATTTCATAAATTTATCGTTTTATTTGTAAAGAACGAAAGAAAATAAATGCGTACTTTTGATAATTTTTGCGTAGACAGGTGCTTTTTGTAGGGATAAATTCGAAGCTCGAACACTCAATGAACTACCGCCATTGAATAACGAACGTTTAGATACTGGTGAAGTCAGTAATGTTTGTTCGTTATTCGATGAATCATTTGATGAATGTGTTAGTTCCATTTCGTTTTGTTGTTCGTTCAAATTCGAAAGAGAATTAATACATATTTGATAATGTTGAGATGTTTCTTCTTGATGACCATTGAAATATTCTGAAATACATTTTTGTTAGACGTAAAAAAAATTGAATAAATATCGAAAACTTACTTGTTGGTGATGATGGAACTGAAAAATAGGAAAAGAAAGAAAGAAAGATTTAGATTGAAATCGAACATTGAATTGAATTACTTACAATCAAATAAATCTGTGGATTGTGGATCGACAAGTGGAACACGTGTTGTATCTAGATAAGAATTCGATGAGAATAATTTAGGAGAAAAAATGAAAAATACCATAATCGGAATTATTATAATTCCCGAGAAAATTCTCAGGCGGAATATTCATTCGACCAATAGTTGAATAATACTTCGATTCATTCTGAAACAAAAAAAGAAAAGATTCAAAAATCGAAAAATGCTCTTTTTTTTTCAAATTTACTCGTTGAGTAATCGATTCATGTGATTGATATTGTTGTTTATTAATTGATTGACAGGATTTATTTAATTGATTTGAATTTTGCTAGAAACAAAAAACAAAACTAAGCAAAAAAAGATTTCTCAAATGTTTTCACATCATACTATTTCATTAAAATTATTTGTTAACATTAAATTTGTATTATTATCAACTAATGCCAATGTTTCAACCGTTTGTTTGCCATTGCTACTCAATTTGAGTAAAGTTTGCATGGGACTTTCGATTGTATTCGCATGATTAGGTGGCGATTTTTGCATTAATAATGGTGCTGATACATGTGGTTTTTCATGACTAATATGTAGAGTTTGTTGTTTATCTTTTTTCTGTTGTTGACAATAGACGATTAATGAAAGCATAAGTAAACAAATTAAAATAATCGAACAAATTGTAACAGCTAATCCGACATACAATGGATTTCTTGTTGATAATGGTAAATGTATCAATGATGATATACATGAATATGTTGAATTACTTGTTGTTATGCATTGTTCATCGTATAGACAAGGATTACTGAGACATGGTTGAGTATCTTTTTGACATTGTCGACCAGTAAAACGTGGCTTCAAACAATCGCATGTAAAACTTAAACTATTCGATGAACTCGAACAAATACCACCGTGATAACATGGATGATAAATCGAACAGATTTCATTTTTACTTTCATATTGTCGTAATGTTCGAGTTTCGATATCAGCCAATTGACAGCCTTCATTCGTACCAATATGTTCAATAGATGATGAATTGACTTGTTTTTGAAGAGATATTAATTGATTATTTATTGTTAAATTACCTAAACAACCATGAAAATCATTTCCGATTAAGAATTCTTGAAAATAATTCTCGATATTCTTGTCAATCAATGAAATCTTTCGACTAAAAACATCATCAAGCCGAAGAAGATAATAATATTGATTTGTATGTAATTGATAATCAATTGAAAAATAGATCGTATGCCAAAGACCATCGTGAACAAATATTTCATCAATATAGAACATATCTTTTTCATTGATTTGAAAATGTATGTAACCATTTTGAATATTTAAACGAAGAATATGTTGTTTCGAATGATGAATTAATGAAAAAAATTTGCCTTGTGGAACTTGTGTTCGAAATGTCAATGAAATATTCCAATGTTGACTCAAATTTGTCAATGAATTCAATCGAACAAAACTATAACCATCGAATGTTAGCGTATTCGATGAATCACGGCATGTTGGCGAATTGATATTAATACAATTGAGATTATTTTCATTGAGATGACATGGTTCATCAATACATTGACATGTATAGAGAGTTGAACTTTCGTCAATACATCGTTCTAACGCTGTACATGGATTTGATGAACATGGCGATTGATAATTCTGTTTGAATTGACAATATTGTCCTGAGTAATGATTTAAACAAAGACATTTGATATTCCATTGATATTTCGGTATTAAACGTTGATAATTATTGAAATAGAAATATTCATATTGATTCGATTGAAGTTTAATATGACTCGTACATCGGCCATTGTTTTGACAAGAATCAATTTGGCATTGACTAATGAGAATATTTTCAACTGATTCGATATGTTGAATTTTCGAAAAGAGTTGACTGGAATTTTTCAAAACATTATAAAGTAATTTCTTATGAATATATCTTGGCGGTCGTAAACGTGATGGATGACGAATGATCGCGATTAATAATTCGATTTCATTCGATTGTTGACGTTCGAATGTATAGATATGAACATGTCGAAGTTGAACACCAACGATTTCAGCAAGATATTCACGAATCGATGGTAAACTTTCGATGAGAAATTGTTCGTAAGTCGATTGAGATGTTCGTTTGACAACTAAGGATATACTTCGATCTAACATTTCACGATCGATTGACCAAAGATGAATGTCAATTTGATGAACAGATGTTTGAATAGAATGATAGATAATCGGATTCGATGAGAAATTCCATGTTGGTATCGATTGTCGACAAGCGAGAGCTGTTAATTCAATATGAAATTGTAATAAACGATGTTTTTGATGTGACTGTGAAATTGTTGATGTTTGAAGAAGTAAATTTGTTTGATTTGGTGTCAATTGTTGCAGTTGAAAATGTTTATTTGCAAGAAGATTAAATGAAATAAATTTGTATTCATTATGATTTTGAATGAATAACGGACCGAAATCGATTGTTGTTATATTATCATCGAGATTAATATAACCATCGATGGTTTGTGGAAGGATTTTAACTTGTTCAGTATCTCGTTGAAGATAGATGATTTGCAGATGAAGATCAATCGATGTATTCGATGAATCCCAAAGACGAATGATGAGTTCGTCAGTACGATCATGAGCAATCGGTTGAAGAAGAATTAATTCAACGGTATTATTCAATGTTGGATTGAGTTTATAGAAAGTATTATTAAGAATTTCGAAAATGAGATTTGTTTGATCTCGATCGATCGCTTGAATACGATGAATAATTGTTTGAATCGATGGATAGTAGAAATAGATCAATGTTGTGGAGTTTTCAAGAAGAAATCTCGGCGGATTATCATTGATATTTCGAAGAGAAATCGTTAGATTGAATGATGATAGAATTGCCGATTGATTTAATCGATCTTTGACAATGATTGTTAGATTATAATTATGTTGATCGAATTCATAATCGAATATTTTCTTACTAAAAATCGTTCCATTCTCTTGAAGAATGCCGAAATTATCTTGAGAATGTTGAAATTCATAAATAAATTCATCGATATTCTTTCCAATCGTACAAATTCTCGTTCCAATCGTTTGATTTTCATAAATGAAACAATTTTTCTCTTGATTTAAATCGAAATAATTATATTCATCATTGATCATTTCAAGGAAAACAATCGTTCGATCGGTAAGATTAATATTCTCTTCGAAAACTTCGATTACCAATGTAAAATTGGTAAGTATCGATGGTAACGAATGTTTCAAACGTAGACTACCACTGAATTCATCAATTGAAAAATATGTCGATGAATTCAATAGATTATATCGAAATCTTCCGTTGACATGTTCATCCAAACTGGTTGCATTCAATTGACCAATTGAACTATTCACTCGAAGTGATTTACTAATATTAAATACGTAGAAATTCTCGTTGAATTTCGGTCCATGATCATTAATATCGATGATATGGATTATTATTTGATTGGTTAATTTATTATTTGAATTAGTTCTATCGATAACATCGAATGTAAAGTCGAGTTTTGAACCGTGATATTCTCGATCGACTGGTTCGTTTACAAGAATCGAGCCTGTTGATTGATCGATTGAAATCATTGACGAAGAATTTCGAAGGAAAAATTCGTAGTCCATATTTGATAGATTATCAATGTCAACTAATCGTACTCGTCCGAGATAAAACGGTACGAGATTATTTTCTGTTAGATTGTAAACCAACGAATTTGTGTCAACCGAAAGTTGGTTATCGGGCTGATTGAGTAATTGAATTCGAATTGAAATCGAACAGTTAAGTTCATTGGGTTGAATAAGAATCGAAAGTAGATATGAATGTTTTCGTTCGTAATCGAGACGAGAATTCGTCGTGATTAAACCTGTTTGAGTATTGAGAAGAAACAATTGATTGTCGAGATTTTCCGTTGAAAATTTATAATTAATTCGATTGATGAGATCAGTTGAATTATTAACTAGAACAATACGATCTCGAACCGTACCGAGAATTGTTCCAATCGGTGATTCTTCTTCAATTGTCCATTCGATAGGCATTGGTGGACAAATAAAATGTGACCATTTCGGTGTTCGAGTAATCGAAATATTCGTTCGACAGAATGAAATCGATGTTTGTGAAGTCATCGCAATAATCAAATGAAAATATTCTCCATTCGTTTGATTTAATATCTCAGATGTTAAATATAATTGACCGAGATGATTAACTGCAAATAGATTGTACAAATCTCCATTGACAATATAATATGTATTAGGAAAATATGCTTGTTGACGAATATCTTGAATAACTGTACCCGGTAGACTTTGGTCAGAAAGTTGAATGGGTTTGTTGGAACAGAATGGAACATCTGATGATTGCTCGGGTAGTTGGAAATTTGTTTGACCATTGATTTCGAATCGAACTAGTGCAGTATCGTTTAACGAAGTTTTCTCATCGATTGCGTAGATATTCAATTGAAATGATTCGGTCAATGGAATTTTCGATTGAAAATGAAGACTACCATCGAATTGATTGATTGTCAAACCGAATGAATTCGTTTGTAATTCGTATCGAATTCGATTTGAACCTTGTGCAAAAACTCGAAAGAGATTGTCGATATTATTCGGATTGAATTCGTAGATTTTCGAGGAGAATTTCGGTTTCATAGTTGAATTTGTAAATGAAATTTTCATTGGCATTGACTGTGTCGAAATTTGATCGGTCAATTGAATTTCAAAGAAACACAAATCCGATCGAATCGGTAGATTGCCGAAGAATAAATCACTGTCTTTCAAATAGAAATTTTCTTCGCAATCATTTCGTGTCAATGGCGTTGAAATCACTTTCGAATTGAGACTTGGATCGATGGGCAACTTTCGTATGAAAAGATTTGATTGTACATCGGTCTTTTCGAGATGAATTTCATCGATAATTTGCTCGAGTTCGATGATCTTGTCGACTAATTGAATCTGTACGGTTGTTTGAAGAATAAAATTCTTCCAATAAGCATTTATATTCAAAATCGATTGTTTTGCTGGATAGAAATTCTCTTTGAATATCAATTTATTCTCCTTGATTTCGAAGAAATCCGTTTGATTTCTTATTTGAAATTTACCACCGTTTAGTGTTCGATTGAATAAATCAACGAGATGAAATTCGAAGATTTCCGAAGGTAATCGAATTTCCGTTGGATTCAAAGAGATAAAATAGAAATTCGATGTGAATTTCGGTTGAACGGGATAGATAACTTTAATTTTCGTGTAAACAACTTGTTTAGCAAGATCTTTTGCCGATGCATAAAACTCGATGATTGGTTTCGAAAAGAATCCTTTCGAAATTTTGATATTTCCTGTCAATGGTTCGATAGAGATCTCGTCGGGTTGTTGATGAAGTTCGTAGACAATCTGATCGTTGATATCGGCATCCAATGCAGAAATATGTCCGAGATGATCTCGTGTTTGATCATAGGAGAAAACGTATTCGTTCAAAGAGAATTTCGGTGATGATTTTGAATAATTATGAAAATGTATTTGAAGATAGGTTTTAGTTAAATATAAACCATCAGTTACGCCGAAATTCAATTGATAGAATGGTTTGATTGTTTGTGTTGTCGAGTTATTCAATTTGAGAATACCGTTGGTTTCATTGAGTGAAAAGACATCGGAATCTTCGGAATTGAGAAGAAGATATCTGAGTTTTAAGTTGTCCGTTAAATCGAGATCATGTGCTGAGAATTTCGTTAGAAATTCATTTGACATTGACAACGATAAGTTCGATGGTAAATTTAAAAACATCGGTCGATGAAGATTAAACGGTAGGACCGTTAATTTGACAATCAAAATTTGATTGAGAGGTGAAACGAATATTTCAAATGAATAGATTTGATCAGTTAGATATTTCAATAGACTAACTTCACCAGTCAATGAATTGATTTGAAAATGATGTGAGAAATGATTTCGAAGTGAATAATGAACAGTTCCATTGAGGCTAAGATTCGGTTGAAAGATGATTGCACCTGGTGGAAGAATCTGTGAAACCGATTGATGATAGATTAATGATGATAATGGAAGCTTTTGTGGTTTGATAATGTGAATTGTGAGATTGAGAGTTGTATTTTCTTGATAGATTAAATCTCGAACGAGTACTTGAAGATAAACGATACTTTGATTGAAAGGATTTCGTAAATTTGAAAGATAATCAAGTGTTCCATTATCAAAATCAAGATAGAAATCGTTGGTTGGCGTGAGAAATTGATAGACTAGATGACTACGATTTGAATTAAAACTTTGACCAGATAATCGACCGAGATGAATTCGACGATTATCCGTTAGATTCAAAGTAAATTCGTAAGTATTTCGATTGAATCGAGGAGCTCGAGATGGAATCGAATCATATTTAAGTTTTGTAGTATTTCCAAAGAAGTTCAATTGACTGTCATCCTTTTTTTTCTCAACAGTAACCAAACATTTTGATTGATCAATTTGTATTAAAAGTAAAAGATCTTCGTCTAATTTTTGTTTATCGAATTCTCGAAATGATAACAAACCATATTGTCGGTTTAATGAAAAGAAATTTTCATAATTCAAAAGAGAATATGAATGTAATGACGAATGATTCGATGGTTCATTTTTAATTTGAATAAAACCGATTAATTCATTATTATGAATATATTCAAGTTCACATTCATAATTCATTTCTCGTGATGTAAGAATAATAATTTGTATTCGAGTTATTTGTAAACCTTCATCTTGAATAAGAAAATCATAGAAATTACCATTGGTTAACAATAATGTTCGATTTCGAACGAATATTCGTCCTGAACAATCATCGATACCAATCATCGAAAGAATTTGTTCGTTTAAAATCGTTAGATTTCGTTTTATCGGTTCTAAATAACCAATTGTCATATTATCAACAAACGGCATATATAATTGAAATTCATAGATCGATTTCAATGGTTGATTATCTTGTTCAATATCTGAATTAATCAAAAGATTTAAACGTGTAAATGTAACTGTTGATTGAAATTGTGCATATAGAAGAAATGCATATTCATACGACGGATATTGATTAGGAAAATTTGCTTGAATTAAACCAGCATATTCATCGAAATTGAAAAGATTTTCATAGGTTCGATTAGCGAAATGATATGTTGTTGAGAAGATTTGTGGATTTTGAACATGAATTTGTAATGGTTGAAGATTGAAATCATAGATATACGATGAATAACCAAATGATTGATTAATAAAACCTTGGTGAATTTCATTTGTAAAAATCAAATTTTGATTCGTATTTCTATTGATTGTATTTTTTGTCAATGATCTGTCCGAATAAATTACGCATTCAGCTTGATTTGATGCTTCACCATTCAATGGAGTCAATGGATCAAAGGCACGAATCGTTAAACTATCGAATGAATCATAAATCTGACCGGTTAATGGATCAATACTTGTTATTGGTAAAGCTTGATATGTGAAAAGAAATGGTGAATTTGTAAGATAATTTGGACAAGGAAAATAAATTCCAATGTTAGAAACTACTAGACGAACAGTTGTATTTATTAATTGATTTTGTGAAAGATCGATGATAGTAAGATCTAATGGATATTCGTACGAACGAACGCGAGATTCATCGACAAGAATTAACGATTGTGTTGAAGAATCAATTGAAAATAGACCTAACGGATCACCTTGAAGAATTTGTACGTTAGATTGAATTTGTTCGTTTTCATCATTGATTAATTGTAAATCTAATAGTTTTCGTTGTTGATTTTCTCTTAATGAACTTTCGAAAATAATCAAATACATCGATTGAGTAAAACGAATAGTTGATGGTTTTGTTTGATTTAATAAATTCTTTTCATCAAGTATATTTACATGTAAATTCGTTGATGTCACATACAAATTCGATTCACATCGATAGATAACTGTCAATAAATGTTTATTCGTCGATGAATTTTCTAATGTTTGAACAACAGTGACTGAGCCCGTGTACGGATTAATATGAAATAAATCTTTCGACTTAATTCGTTCGACTGTATCGATCGAATAGAGACAATCATCAGCTGAATTATCAATTGTTATACGAGCAATTTCAGCACCAATTGGAATACTTTTCGATATTGAACTATAGTAATCCGTTTGAGAGAATCGAATTGGTACAATTTGATTATTAATCAAACGAATTAGAATTTTAATTGTATTCATATGAATCCAATCGGTTGTGACATTGACATGTAATTCGATGAGATTCGTTTGATTAATAATTTCTGAAATTGGTCGAATAAGTTTCAATTGTCCAGTTTGAAAATCCACATGAAAATATCTCGTATGTTGAATATTTCCAATCATAATAAACCATTGCATTTGATTTGCTTTCGAATTTAAATTTAATTGAAATATATTCGAACCAACTTCAGTTGTTGATAATAAATCGAGATTTATCGTTGAATCAATAGCGGGTTGAAGCGAATTATTCAATGAACTCAATGGTAAAATACGAAGTTTTATCGGTAGAGTAACTCGTGGTGAAACAATTCGCCATTTGCCTGAACGATGTGATTGTTGTTCATCGTCATCATTTTCATTCAAATCTGCTAGAATTTCATCACGATACGCGACTGTAAATGCTTCAATTGGAAATTCATAGGTTGTATAAGGCATCAATGGTTGTTTAGCAGCGAGATAACCTGTTTGTCGATTGATAATAAAATGTTGATTTTGATCAGGAAATCGATAACGTATTTCAAGTTGTTTACTATAAACATGATGATTGAGAAGAGCAATAATTTGAAATAAACGTTGACGTAATCGTCCACTTTGATAAGAGATTTCAGGTAGATCAATTTGTAATTCAGATAAAAGAAATCTTGGGATTAATTGACGTCGACGTATTAAATGTACTTTGAGATAACATTGACTGGCGATTTTATATTGAACGTCAGTAGTTTTTACCGTTAGAAGATAATCGGATTTCAATTGTCGTTGATTTTGTATGATTGGTAGGAGATGTAGAAAGCCTGTTTGTTTATTAATTGAAAAGATTTTCTCATTATTTTCTAGTGAATATTGAATCAATGAATTTCGATTCAATGTCGATGCTTGAATACGTGCAAATGGATATTGAATTGAATAATCATAGACTTGAACAGTTTGATAGAGATCAAGACATTGCGGTAGATAGAAATTCTCTTGACGAATTGTCAAATGAATATGAAAATAAGTCTGAGGTGGATGAGCATGATAACGTGTCAAACGTATCGTTAACCAGTAGGTCGATTTCGGTAGACCGATGAGAGATTTTGTCAAACGAAGATAACCTTGAATAAACAAGAAGACAGACGTTTATTCGATCATAACAATTAGATTAAACAAATATTGTTTTTTTTTTCTCGTTGTCTCTTTCTTAAATTTTCTAATTGAACAGATGTGCTTGATAATGTCTCAAATCATTCTCTTTTTTTTTATCTTTTAGTTGAACATGTGTTCGTTTGTAAAGATGAGCGTAATGACTATTGCTTATCGATTAGAACAACTCATTTCGACTGGGTAATTAGTGTCCGATGAAAAATAATAAGTGAACAGTGAGAAATAGAAGCAGCTGTTCTTCTCACAATACAGATCGATTGATGACATGTAGAACAACAACAACAATCACCACAGTAACAGTAAAAGCAATCTCTCGCTCTCTATTCAGGCATTCATCATCAAACCGACATTGCCGACATCGGTCGCCACGCGTATCACCACAAGGGATTAAAACGAAAGGAAATTAGAATTGACTATATAATAATGTCCAATCTTAGTCACGCGCATGCATGCAGACATATTCTAATTGTCGTTTGATTATCTCGAGACGACATGTATAAATATACGTTTCTTTGTTTTCAATTGTTCTGACGTAAGATTAAAGAAAAAAAAACGAGGAGAGAATCTCATTCAATCCTTTTTTGATGAGAGAGAGAAATCATCATGGTTAACATACCTTGTTGATCTACGGCGAAAGGTAATTTCATCTCATTGTTGACGATTTCAATGAAATCAATTGTCGATGGCGTTAATTGAAAACGTCGGTAGATATTCGATAGGACTGAATTGATTGGCAATGATTCATTGATTGTTATGCCATAGGCGGGCTCGCCGAGTAAGATCGGTTGTTGTGCATCGGCAAATGTTTGAATAAAAATCTGTATCGACGTTTGATTTCGATGGATACCATCGGACACTTGAACAGTAAGATTTAAAATCTGTTCACTCAAACGATACAAATGATATTTCAAACGTAAATGTCCCGTTAATCGATGAATTGTGACATATGGATTCGGTGAAAGTGTATAGATCAACGTTGAATTTTCGTCGATATCATTGGCATGAATCTGTCCGAATATTGAATAACGTGGTATATCCGAGAAGAGATTGTATCGATAGTTTGCCAATGAAAATTGCGGAATATTATCGTTGACATCGGTGATAATAATGTGAAGTGTCGAACAGATTGTTTGATATTGCGGTTGACGGCCTTGATCCGACACGAGAATGTGCAATTGAACGTAGGCGAGTTGTTCGCGATCGATTGGTTTTATACAATCGATTTGTCCCGTCGATGAATTAATGGTAAAATATTGATGATAATCGAATAGTGAATAGATGATCGTACCGTTTTCACCGAGATCAGGATCATACGCTTGAATTTGATGAAGATTTTTGTAGATTTGATTTTCATTAAGATAGATTTTCGTATGAAAACGATGACATTTCGGTAGATTATCGTTAACATCCGTGATAAAAATCGTGACAATGAATTTTTGATAGAAATTGTTCGTGTATTGAAACTCGATTTGACTATGATTGTGTTGATAGGCATAGATTTCTTTGAATTTCATCGAATAGATCGATTTTAATTTCAATTCGATTTCGAATACATATCGATCTTGTTTTTCTCGATCGAGTCTATCGATTAATTTCAATGTTCGATCGGTTTGATCGATTATAAACGGCAGATTTGTATCATTGATTGTATAGAAAAATAGTTGATCTTGTTCTTCATCGATATGCAATGGTAAAAAATCATAATCAACCTTCAAACGATCGATAATCGTATTCGACGGCGTATCTTCAGCTAGGAAATAGCTCGTTGAATTCTCACGAAATCCAACATTAAGATAAACAGTCGAATCCGTATTTGCTATTGAATTTATCGGCGAATGAAATGATCGTAATTCCGATCGAACTGTTGTCGTAAGAAGAAGATTCGATGTTGTTTTCTTTCGCCAACGACGTGAATAGGCTCGTGTTCGCGTTAGATCTCGTCGATGTCGAAATACTCGCGAATCGATTTCGATATTTAAACGACTTTCGAAACTAATCGGTTGGCCCCAATCGAACGCGAGAATTTGTAAATAAAATCGTCGATTTTGACTTGTCGATCGTTCGAATAACGTTCCATTGTTGGCGTCGATTTCAAATGGACACGGACTCGAACAGTTCAACAATCGATACGAAATTCGGCCGTTGGTTTCTTTATTTTCATCGAAATCAAACGCCTGAAATTGATACGGCAATTGAACGAATTCAGTTGGCGTTTGAGGATGAAATTTAGGTGCATATTTATTTATTTCATTGGCGACTATTTCGAGATTTGTTTCAATTGAATAACGTCGATTAAACAATTGAATATTCGCTTGAATATCGAGTTGATATAAACGAGCTTCTAACCGTTCGGCAAGACGAATGATGCCCGTTTTCGGATGAATATAAAATTGTAAATGTTGTTCGTCATTTAATAGTTTATAATTGATAATCAATGGTTGTTCAGAATAGATTTGTTTGTATTCAAGTTGAATACGAGTTAGAAATGAATCGACAGGTAGATTTTCATCGATGACGAGCCGTTCTTGAGGTTTGAAATGAAATTCATAGGAATTCAAATCGAACAATGGTATATAACGATAAGTCGTATGTTGACATTGAGAATTCGAAGAAAAACATATCATTAATTCAAGATGATACTCTTCGAATAGATATTGATTAAGATAGAATTGATTTTCATATTGAAAAAGATTTTTTGTATTTAATGACGAATTTTTTAGAATATAAATTTGAAAATTCGATTGCCACGGCTGAATTTCAATCGTTAGAATCGGTTGATGAATGTTTAATAAATGAATCGACTTTCTTTCGGTTATATTGATCCCATAGGATGAAATTAATTGTTGATATTCAATGATTTGATTCGATATTGTTTCGAACGATAAATATGTTCGATTAATTTGTTGTTGAAAATGAAGTTTAACATGTGTTTTACTTTTCATATTATTATCGACGAGCCGTTGTCGATGTCGATCATAAGCATAAATATCGAATTCATATGTTTGACGATGATGATCTTTTTCTGTTAGATATAAATCACCAGTAAATGGATGAAGTGAAAATGTTTCATTGAATGATGTGGCTAATTCGTAGAAGATTTGTGCATGTTGAATTTCATCAGCATCACTCGCGTGAATACGTAACAATGGTTGAGTGATATCAATAGGTTCAGTAAAATTTTGTTCGTAGATATCCATATCAAATACTCCATCATTATCATTCGAATCAGCAACATGAATTCGAAGCTTAAAAATGAAAAGAAGAAAGATCAATTGTTTTACAACATTAATAAAACAAAAACGAAAAGATTCGTTTTTCTTTTTCTTACTTCGACTT